>UMFB01021405.1_pt1 | contig 74736 bp, 70 predicted proteins | sample 1964921 | NCBI WGS metagenome assembly UMFB01 (sample SAMEA4836037, study PRJEB28245) | human gut metagenome | biome: gut microbiome; material: fecal sample | place: Denmark | collected 2008
TAGGAGAAATGAAAATACTCCGACAATCTAAGACAAAGCTCTTTAAACCAATGGTTTAAGGAGCTTTTTTCCTTACCTGCCTACGACAGAAAAAGGACCTCAAAAAGCCACCCTGTGAAGATGAATCGTTACTAATTCGTTACGGTTTTCCGTTACGATAAAAACCGTAACGAATTTATAGGTAAGTCGCTCATTTGTCGAATATTGGCAGTCGAAAGTCATAGCCGTTACGGAATGAACAAATTAACTTTGCAACAAGAAAGGAGTTACGGTATGAAATCGACATTCAAGACACTCTTCTATTTAAAGAAGAACGAACCGAAGAAAAACGGTCATGTAGTAATAATGGTACGTATCACGGTGGACGGTGATCAGGTGCAATTCAGCAGCAAGTTGGATATACACCCCGATAACTGGGACACGAAAACGGGAAGAGCCGTCATCAACAAACAGAGTGCGGACAAGAAAGAAAACCTCAGGGTATCCTCACTTAACAAGACACTGGACGAGATACGTTCGGCCATCACCATGCACTACACACGCATGATGAACGTGGACGGTTACGCACTGCCGGAAAAAATCAGGAACGCATTCCTGGGATTGGAGGAAAAGGAGAAAACACTCATCAGCTACTTCACCCAGCACAATGAACAGTATGCAAAGAAGGTCGGCAAGACCGCCACGCAAAAGACCTACTCTCGCTACGAACTTACCAAACAGCGGATGATAGAGTTCTTGCAAAAGGAATACAAGTTGTCGGACATTCCCGTGAAGGAAATCACCGTCACCCACATCGAGAACTTCTACCTTTATTTGCGTCAGGAATGTGAGGTAAGCAACAATACCGCCATGAAATTTGTACAACGTTTCCATACGATACTGTTGTTTGCTCAGAAAAGCGGATTGAGCTTCATTGATCCCTTCGGGAATTTCAGGTTCAATTTTGACAAGACCGACAGAGGGTATCTCACGCAGGAGGAAATTGACACGATCTATTATAAGGAGTTCAAATCAAAGCGGTTGGAACACGTGCGTGACGCTTTCATCTTTAGCTGTTATACCGGTTTGCCCTACTGTGACATCTATACGCTTTCAAGCGAGGACATAAAGATCGGGGTGGACGGCAAGAAGTGGATTATGAAAGACAGGGGTAAAACCGGCGTGGAATCATTCATTCCCCTACTGCAAATACCGTTGGATATTCTCGCCAAATACGAGGGCAAGTTGAAAGATGGAAGATTGCTTCCGGTAATCAGTAACCAGAAGATGAATGAATATTTGGCGGAGATAGCCGCAATTTGCCAAATCAACAAACGGATCACCTACCATCTCGCCCGGCATTCGTTCGCCACGGAAATCTGCCTTACCAAAGGCGTTCCCATTGAAAGCGTATCCAAGATGCTCGGACACACCAACATTCAGACCACACAGATTTATGCCCGTGTGGTGGACAGAAAGTTGAGCCATGACATGAATATGCTGGATCGAAAACTAAAAAATATGCAAAAAGGTACGACGCAAAACGCTGTATGAATAAACAAATCATTATATTGTCACACCATTTAAAAAACAACGCCTTATGGAAAATAGAGGATACATCACCATCACCGGTTTGGAAAACAAGGATGAACAACCCATCGTCAGTGTAAAGATAGAGAACGGCAACGTATGGATGACCAAGCACGAACTTGCCCGTCTGTTCGGAGTGTTCGTTCAGACAATAGACGCCAATGTGCGCTCCATCCTCAAATCCCGCCTGCTTTACGACGGCGACGTGACCATAACCGAGAAACAGGACAAAAGCATTGTTACCTATTATAATCTGGAAGCGATCATATTTCTCAGCTTCCGCATCAACACCTATTGCACGAAGCTGTTTCGTGAGTGGGTACTCAACTCCCTGTGCGAGTACAAACGCCTGCAAGAGAAAAAGCCCGAAGTCCTTGTTGTTTTCCATCCCGACAGCAACCGGACTACTATTTCTTATAACTAACGTGCATAGAAACCTGTAAATAGCGAGCCTTACCCGAAAATCCAACGGGCAAGGCCTCTTTTTCTCCCGAAATTTCTATCTTTACGCCAAATAACAATGTCATGATAGAAAACCTCACCATATCCGTATCCTTCAGCGAGGTGGAGGAAGCCCATGTCAGCAACTATTTTCGCCTTTCCGAAATGTCCGGCGAGTTTCTGATTATCCAGAGGTCTGACAATACCTTCTACTTCCTTTGCACCAATAACTGTGACATCGTGAGCATCTGCCAATCTTTTGATTGGTATATTGTATCAAAAGACACTTTCAATGACCACCTGATAATCGGCATTGGTTTATCGGATAAAGAAAGTATCAACGGAGAACTCTATCGGGTACAGGATGAAACCACGCTCACCCTTTGGCGTGATATACTCCACTTTACTTTCGAGAGCGATTTCGTGCGCCAGTTCTTCCCATACAATACCCATTTCAAAGGCAAGATGCGTATCGACGGGGCCTTGTGTTTCTATATCCACGATTATTACCCGACCAGATGCAAGGACATATCGGTATCTGACAGAAAGACGAGCAATCTGGTATTTAGATTTAAAGAAGGACGACAAGCAGCCCTTGTCGCCAAGATCTTCTCGCTTTGTATCGCCCGGATGCCGTTCTTTAAGGAGAAAGCCGCCAACGCCGTGCTGATCCCCATACCAGCGGCAACCCGTGAACGGAACATCACCCGCTTCGCCCGTTTTTGCAGCCTTCTCTCACATCGGCTTAAAGTCGTGGACGGATTTCGTGCCACATGGATAAAAGAAGACCGTGAGCAGATGAAAGGAACTCACGGACAAGACAAGTTATCCAACTTGATCTTTCACCCCGATTATTTTAAAGGCCGGGACGTATTTTTAATAGATGACATTATCTCTTCCGGCGAGAACTTCACGCAAATGAAACGAAAACTGATACAACTCGGTGCAAAATCCGTTACCGGTTTGTTTTTAGGTAAAACAATAAAGTCTGAAAATCAAAAGTAATATGACAATCAAGAAATCCCAAATCGAAAAATGGATAGCCGCCCAAAAGAGACACCGGCTATCGGACACCCATGTACAAATGGCCCGTGAACTTGGACTCAATCCCGATAAACTCGGCAAGATAGACAACCACCGGCAAGAACCGTGGAAAGCCCCCTTACCGGAATTTATAGAAGAGATCTTCTATAAACGTTTCAAAAAGGAACGTCCTGATGTAGTAAAGCCCCTAAAGCAAATCCTTAAAGAACAGGAAATAAAGACTAAAACCAAAAAGAAGGAAAAAGAAATACGGCGTAAAGAGCGTGAACAGGAACAGATTAATAACGGAACAGATGAAGTTCTTACATTTCAATCCCCAACCCCAATAACGGAATAAAAGCCACATTATTATCAGTAGAAAGAACGTTCCCATTCTTCCGGAACCGGAACAATCTTTCATCCATACAAAACCGCAGAAAAGTGTTGTACAAACAAGCGCGATGAATCACACATTGGACAGTACAACACCTTTCTTTTTTCCGGTTTTGAAATAGGAAGGCTTTTATTATATCGCTCTGTTTTTTTACTCTCTGATCTCCTCAAAGGCAGTATCTATCACATCATAGTGATCACCGTCATTAACACTCAATGCAGCCACAAGGCTGTTCAATGTCCGAACTGCGTCCAAACGCTTTTCCACATCACTTTCATCCGGATTGCTCAAGACATCTATCGCACAGGTCAAATGCCCTTTCATCTCTTGCAATGTAGATAGACTCTGAATGGGAAACAGATAGAAAAGCCCATCTTCTGAAGACCGGACTACTCCTTTCAGGGGAGTCGATTGTAAATCCATAACAATAACGTTATTATATTAAATTGACGTAACGCTGCCAGTCACAAGTCCAAAGCATCGCCAAACGCTCAATACAGAGTGAACCGACAGGTTACGTCAAAGTATATAACCTACCTGGTTCATTTACCTCTGTATTTTTGAAATTGGCGATTTCTGGACTACGGTAAACGAACACATTACACGATGCTATTTGCAGCGCTAACACAAAGGTTGAATTTTTTTCGTATTAATCATCGCTTTATGTATAAGGGATTTATAACACAACGATTTTAAGCAAAGTTTAAGGCTAACTTCCTTCGGGGTATTTCTCTCACTGTTTTCAGTAGCCATCACTCCACATTTAAAGCAAAGGAACGAATTAAACTAACTTATTCAAGTGCAAAGGTACTTCGGGTTCTTAACGGAAAAACAAGGTCAAGCCGTTCCGGTTTTGAAAAAAATCTTCCCTGCGCCATAAATGGCACGAGGTATTTTTACCCAAAACCTTGTTTTTCCTGAACCCTACCTTTTGACGCACATGAAATAAGTCAGCTCAACTCGTCAATGCATAAAAAAATGTCGTGATTATGAAAACAGCAAGAGAAATACATAAAGGAAATAAGAACAGACTCAATCTGCCTCTGCATAAATTGTTTGGCTGGTTAGTTCGGCTCCTTCTTTCAGGCTTCTGTTGGAGTCTGTACGGTGGCAGTCTTTTAGCGTGGTTTATCGGTTTATGGCTCGCAAAAGAACTGATAATGGACGTGATCCGCTCCGCATGGGGGTGTCTGGTTTCCATTCTCTCCTTTGCAGTCGTAGTCGGGATTATCATTTGGTTATTAATTCTTTAACACATACAGTTATGACAATGGATATTACAAAATCAGTAGCGTTCACCGGACACCGTTCAGAGCGTATCCTCCAAGTCGGTATGCTGCATCTTTATCTGGATATAGTTTCGCAAGTAAGAAGGTTGTATAGGCTGGGTTATCGCTACTTTCTAAGCGGAATGGCGGAAGGCTTCGATTTGCTTGCAGCCCAAGCGGTAACTGCCCTTAAAGCGGAATACACGGACATTCGACTCATTGCCGTTGTGCCGTTCAGCCGGCAGTCAAACAGATACCGGCCGGAGAACAAGTCCTTATACGACCGGATAATGAAAACTGCCGATGAAACGGTCATTCTCCGAGAAGATTACCGCAAAGGCTGCTTCCACCACAGGAATGACTACCTGATTGACAACTCCGAGATTGTTTTAGCCTATTGGGACAAGCAGCCCTATGGCGGTACTTATTATACCGTAGGAAAAGCACGGATGATGAACAGAATCATTATAAATCTTTATAAATAAAGCCTTATGAAACGATACAGCAGGACTGTCGCACAGCAGTGCAGATATTACGAAGTAAGCAACATTTTCGAGTACATGGTGGAAACCTACCTGAACGGCAACATCACCACCTTTGGAGAGCTTTACCAGGAATTGTGCAAAGAAGCGAGAAAAGATTTTATCGATTTCCTTCTCAGTGAGGTGGAGCCGATATACTGGAGAGAGATTTTGAAAATGACTGTCTAATGAATAAATCAGAAAAATATGAACGTAACGTTTGAAACCACAATTTGTGCATGGGATGAAAAAATCCCTGCACTCCTTATCCGACTGGTAAACACCCTTCTCTTTTGCCGGACAGAAGAGGAACTCCGTCAATCCATTAACAAACTTCGGGAAACGGCCGAACTGGACGAATTTTTCACCTACGGCTACGGCTCACACCATTTCTGGTGCAACCAGCGCATTTCCAAAGGAAGTATGCAGTTCATCCAAAGCCGGTTATTCATTGCAACATTTTAACCCTCTAATACATAAATGATATGAAACCAATATCCCAAATGACACGAGAAGAGAAATTGCAGGAGATTGTAGAGTACAACCCTTGCAGGGTAGAGCGTAGTGCAGTCCTCCGTTACTTGTTGGCAGTACGCCGTAATGACACGGAACAAATCGCTTATTTCGAGAGTTTTGGCAAGAGTGTACGACATATCATACTCAATGTACGCACGTATGAAAGAGGGATGATTTTCGGTTATGTCGGCAAGCAGTTCAACGAACACGGTTGGATAAATGGCATGTTGCCGATAATAGAGGAAATCAAGTTAGACACCTTCAACACGATCCATATCGGGCAATCCGTTGACGGGACGTATGCGGTAGCCATCGACTGGTGTACCGGCACAGCCGGAGGCGGTAGCCACCCGTCCGTTTGGGATGAACCTGTCAGAGATTATAAGGAAGCTGTCCGACAAGGAATCCTTCTGTTGGAGCGACAATACAACAAAGCGGAACGTTGGTCTGTTTCCGACAGAAGCAATTACAACCCAAAGGTTATCCGCAGTCTGAAAGGAAAACTGTTGGAAATCAAGCGGAAATACACACAGCCCCGACAGTTAAGTCTGTTTTAATATTCACGAACTATAAAATCATAAGTTATGGCAACAAAAATGAACGAGAACGGAGTTTCAACCTGCAAGACGGGTGAGAAATATGAAAAATTCCAAATGACCGTAGGACGGAAAAGGCGCACGTTCTATCACTATGATTATAGGGATACGGCAGACAACGAACTTTTCTCCTGTGTGAAGCCCACATTGGAAGAGTGCAGGCGACAATGCAACGAGTGGCTTAAAAAGAAAGAGGACAAGAAATAATACAGGAACAAGCTCCCCTTACCGGAATGGAAACCGGTAAGGGGAGCTATCTTATTAGATTTTCATTCAGTTTCTCTACTCAGCGTTATCGCTGCTTTTTTTCGGGGTATATCCGGCATAAATCATTCGGTATCCTCCTTTTCATCTTCCGCTTCATTATTAAAGGCAAAAGACTTTTGCACAACCTGACCGAAGGAATCAAGAATGTAAATGTCTATTTTCTGCTGGTCTGTGCCAAATGACCTGTAATAGAGCCTGAATGTTTCTTCCGGTAACAGGTACAGGTCGTTCGGCAACAAAACCGTACCGTTCTCCATGCGAAGCTCCCCTTTGCCTGTCGGTTGGAAGTACCTGATGAAGTATTTGGTGTCCTGATACTCGCCGCTTCTTACGAGCTGACAACGGATTTCCGCTTCCTCGCCCTTTACGATTGTCGTCTGCACCGGCAAGGTCGCCAGATCAAACTCATACATCTGCTGAACGTCCAATTTGTCAGAACAGGCGGTCATATATAACAAGGCTACCAGCATACAACCTGCTATAATCATGCTTTCAATCATCTTTTTCATTCTATTATTGTTTTATCAATTCAAAATAATTTTCAATCCCACCCCGAACTGGAAATGAAAGTGTCCGCTGTCATTTCCCCAGAGGCAACGCTCACGGGCATGGAACAGCAATACCACCTGGTTGGCAAGGTAGGTTTCTATCTCCAGCGATACCGCACCGCCATAGACAAATGCATCCCCGACACACAGGCGTGAACCATCGAACAGCATGCCTGTGCCCCAATTCACGGTTTCATATCCCGCCAACACCGAACCGCCGGCATAGCAGAGAAACACCTTGTTGGCATCCGAAAGGAAATTATAATAATAGCCGCCTTCCGCAGTGAATTGGGAAACCGGGACACGTATGTCCTTGTATGGATAATACTTCTGGAGATACTCGCCACTGAATACCCACTTATGGCAGCCGTTCACATACCTGTCCATTCCCATCCCGAAATGGTAACCCAGCTCGTTACGTTTGTCCGCAGTGTGAAAGCCATCCGTCATGCCGGCGGTAATACGCAGCCCTTTTGTACCGGGCAGGCAACGTTGGGCATGTGCCTTGTCCGTCAGGACAAAGCACAAAAGTATACATATAATAACAGATACCCTTTTCATACTATTTCACCTTCAGCTCGTTAATGACCCTGGCACGGATCAGCTCGGCGTTGGTCAGAATAAACCGCTGATGCCTTCCCCCGTTCTGTTCGTTCATCTCAACAACCAGCTGCTTGTCATCCGGAAGGGTGAATTTGGGCAGGGTAAATACCGTCCGTTCCTTGCTCTTTCCGTCAACCGCCGTCACATAGTTGAAGGCACGAAGCGGCACGATAACCTGTTCCTGAATGGCGGTACGTTTTGCAACCTTTTTATCCACCACCTTAAAAGTAATGAAGGCAACAGAGAACGGCACGTTGGAAGCGTTCTTCAGTTCCGTATGGAAATAAAGCAGACCGTTGTGCGTATAAATCCCCTTCAGGATGTACTGGATACCGAAGCGCTTGCAGCCGATATGCTTCACCAGACGTTTGTTGTTTCCATAGACGGACTTCATGATCAGCCGTACCAGCAGCGGGGACTCGCTGCCGAGTTCCGTAAGGTAGATTTCCTGCGAGTTGTTCGGCCGGTTCACCGCCTCGCCATCATGGATGAAGTCTTTCATCTCGATATTCAGCTTGGCCGGCTCGTCCGCATACTTCACGTTGAATGTATAATAGCTGCCGTCATCCGTGATCACCGCCAGATTCGTTTCACGGGAGAAGTCCCTCAACGCCGCTTTCACCCGAAGCACGTTCTCCGAACCGTCCGCTTTGCCGGCAAGAATGTCAGCCGATCCCAGATCCACATACTTGATAGCAGCCGGGAAGATAAGGTGTACAGTTTTATTAAATGTCACCTCCAAGGCGTATGGAGGAACCATCCGGTCGAATGTCACCGGACGTGTCAGCCCGTCAAACAAATCACCGGTGGACGGGCTGCGCCTTGCGTCCTCCTTATCCGGCAGCGGCGTGGTTCCCGTTTCTCCGGAATCCGCCGTTTCTTCCGTGTCATTTCCCGTCTTTTCCACTTTCACGGTCTTTTGTGCATACGCACCGGTCATACCAATGGCAAAAGCCATCATTAAAATTACTTTTTTCATGCTTGTTGTTTTTTCTTGATTAATAAATTGATTTTAACCGTTTATTGTCTTGACACGAGCAATAGCTCGTAATCCGCCTTCAAAGTCGCCTTGGCACTCCTGAACTTTGTGGAAAGGTATTGCGATGCCCCCTGTATCACCCCTTTGCCCAAGTCCGCAGCCAGCTGTGCACCGGCATTGGCGGAGATATTGATGCTGCTTCCCATTGCCGAACCCATGTTGGCCGCCATCTCCTTGACGGCGGTAAGCTCCTGCGATCCCCTGACCTCAATGCCCTTCATGCCCCTCGTGTCATAAGCATCCAGTTCCACCGGCAGGATTGTTCCCTGAAAGGCGACCGAGGAAACGGTGATTTCCATACGTTCACCGCTGATTTTCGCCGTGCCGGTCAGTATCGTGTTGGCGGGTATGTACAACTCTCCGGCCTGCACCGGCTCCAGCAGGCGGAGTCCCACCTCCTGACCGTCGCTGCCCGAAACCGTTACCGTCCTGTACACGCAGGCACGGATACCGTTCCTTTCCGTACGGCTCCGGACTGTCCCCACCGTGTGGAAACCCATGTTTCTGGGCTTGCCGTACTGTCTGGCGAACCCTTCATCGGACAGGGGTGCGGTCAGCAGGCTGACCACCCGTTCCGTTACCTGCGTAACCGGACAGACCGGCATTTTACCCGTAGAGGAGGACACGGCGACCTGTTTGGTTTCACCACCGCCCGGCATGTATCTTGCCGCCATCTCGTAGGACTTCTCCATCAGCCGCAGTTGTTCCTCACCGTTTTCTCTGGCCTTGCGCTCTTCCTCCGCCTGACGCTCCAGCTCCTGAATACGCCATTCCAGTTCCAGCGTTTTCTGGTCATCTTCCGCAGGCCGTGTTTCATAAAAACTGCCCAACTGCCGGTTGATGTCCTGATAGGCATTGGCGGAGGAACGGATAGACGGACTGCCGTTGTCCGTGTTTTCTTCCCTTAGGAATACTTCCTCCGCCACCGGCTCTTCCCGTTCCAGCGATACCGTCAGCTCCTGGAGCGTGTTCATTTTCTCCTTTTGTTTCTTTTCAAAGGCACTTTGTTCGTAAGCGGTCTTTTTATCCGACAGCATCCCCTTGTCCTCCGGCATCGGAACATCCACGTTGAATCCCTCCCTTAATGGCTCGTCGCTGTCAGAAGGAGCGAATATCAGCCACATCGCTCCCAGAAACACGAGAAAGAACAACGGATACACGAGCATCTTCTTCCGTTTGAGCATCTCTTCCGGAGTCAGAGGCTTCACCTCTTTCTTCCCCTGTTTCGGCTTTTGCCCTTTCCCTTCCGCCTTTTCAAGCGTTGCAGCATTCGCCGGTTGCCGCTCCTGATTGTTTAGGTTCTCCATAATCCACCTGATTTTTAATGTTTATACTATCCTTATTTATCCCCCTGTACAGTTCCATCTGCCTGATATGCTCCATTTGCAACTGCTCCCCCTCATGCCTGCCGATGCGGTATATCGAAGATACCGTCATGTATATCGACAGACAGCCGAAGCCGGTGAGCATGGCCACCACACAGACGAGCCGTACATCGGGCGACATCCGTCCGCACAGATAGCGGAGTCCGTCGTCTATCCTGTCAGGCACGTGCCTGATCCATTTTTTCAATCGGTTCATTTCCTGTCTTTTTTAAAGTTATCGTTCAACGGTTCTCAAATCCCGGTTCTCCACGATATTGAACTGCTCCATCGTGAAGCCGTGCGGGTTATTGTCCGACCTGATCGAGTTCAATAGCCGGCAACGGGTTACAAGGCTCCGCTCCGTGATGTTACTCGACCTGACGAGCGACTGTCGTGCGTAAGTCGTCACCACATACGGGTAGCTGTTGAAGTCGCACACCACGCTGTCCACCCGGATGCTCTGGTTGATATTGGCCGAAATTATCCGGTTGTAATACCCCTTTTCCTCCCAATCCTTGTAGTAGCGGAACGCACTCTCGTCGCACAGGAACAACGCCCTGCGAATATTCGACTCGATAGCCGCCTTGTCGGGCGACAAGGTGAAAAACAGCTCGTGGAAACGCCGGATATGTTCTTTCGCCTCCACCGGCCTGTTCTGCGAAAGGTCTTGGGAAAGAGCCAGTATCAAGGACTTCCCATTGTCCAGCACGTAGATCTTCTCCCTCTGTCGCTCGGCAAACCGGTAAGAACTCCAAAGCGCATACCCCGTAACCAGAGCACAGAGCGAAACGAACACGATACCCATCATGCGGATTTGCCGGAAGCTCGTTTCTATATTCTTCAAACTCTTAAATTCCATATGTTCCTAAAATTTTATATTGGGTTATCTACCTCTTAACTTGCCGGCCACGTGACCGACGGCAGCGCCGGTAACGGCGGCAGCCGCACGTCCTCCCTTCAGCGACCACGAGTTCACCTGTTTGCCGTAATTGCCGGCTCCCGATGCCTGAATCACCCACATTGATACTGTCGGGATGGTGAAATACCCCACAATGGCTATCAGCATGAAGATGATGTAAGCGGAATTATTCACGTCGGGCACATAGGCGGGATCGCTCAGTGCGGCGATGTCCTTCTCAATCATCAGCACCTGAATCCTTGCCAGCACGGAGCTGAACAGGTCGGATATGGGCAGCCACAGATAGATGCTGATATACTGGCAAATCCATTGGATCATTGTATTGTGGAAGCCGTCGTACACCGATATGGCGAATGACAGAGGTCCCAGAATGCTCAACACAATCAGGAAGAAGGTTCTCAACGTGTCCAGTATCAGTGATACCGACTGGAACAGCAGTTCCAGAAAGCTGCGGAAGAAATTGCTCACGCTCTGCCTGGCCTGGTATTTGAGGCGTTCCGCCGCCATGCCCGCCATGGCTTTCAAATCCGAAGGCGACCATCCCAGATCCTCGATCTGGCGTTCATATTCTTCGTTATCGACCAGATACGCCGTTTCCGGATTTCTCGTCATCGCCTCGTATTCCAGCTTCTGCCGCTTCTCGGAATACTCCCGTATGTTCAGCGTCTGGCCTTCCATGATACTGTGGCAGCCGGTGACCACCGGACTCATGATACCGTTGATAGTCCCCAGAACGAATGTGGGGAAAAACATGATGCACACCCCCAGACAAAAAGGTCTGAAGAGCGGATAAATGTCAATCGGCTCGGCTCTCGAAAGAGCCTGCCACACCCGTGAGGCCACATAGAACAGCGCACCCAGCGCAGCCACTCCGGTAGCCACACCCGTGATGTCCGAACAGAGCGGTATCATCTCGTCATAAAGGTTGCGCAACACTTCGTGAAGGTTGCCGAAAGTTTCCTCGCCCGTCATGTCACCAGTATTTTTGATTGTCCGTTCCGTACAAGTCCAGCACCCTTTGGGTATCATTCTTCTTTTTCGCACGCAGGTAAGAGATACCGATGTTCCGGTTTGTGTAATACCTGACCAGATTGCGTTGGTTCTTCACGTCACGGTACACACGGTCTATCACGTCCATGCGCTCCTTGTCCGTCATGGAAAGGCCGGTGGAGGTCACAACGGTCTTCATCTCGTTCAGCATACCACTGCTCTCTTCCAGCATCTTCGCATATCCGGAGGCGATTGCCGAAAGCTCGTCCGGCGTATAGTTCCCGTCCGTCAGCATTTTCTGGAAAGAGTTTACATAGATGTCCGATATTTCGCCGACCAAGAGAACGGTCTGCTGCACCTTACGGGCATCCTTCACCAGATTGTTGACCGCTTTCAAAGCGTCGTAATAACGCTTCCCCTGTTCGTAGATCTTGACTGTTTCCTGAAAATTCTTCACCATATTTTCTGCTGTCGTCGTGGTCTGCACCACGTTACGGGTTGTATTCACGATGCTTTGTGCAAGGTTCGAGGGATCGAACGTTACCCATTGCGCCTTTACCGCCATAGTCGGACAAAGCAGTCCGGCCAGACAGACAGCCATTATTCGTTTCATGTCTTTTAAAATTTTAATGTTAAATAAATCGGATAGTTGTTCCTGCCATTTACGGGAGAACCGGAGTTCTCCTTTTTCTTATGAATCATCCGCACGTACGTATATCCCTTCGGTAGCCAGCACCAGACGGTCTTCCTCCCGATCATAAGCGAGCTGCACCCTTCCCAGCAGATCCGCCCAGATGATGCCGCCGCTTTGATGAATCGTGCCGACCACCACCGCATCAAGGTGGTAGGTCAGGGTAATCTTGTATGCGCCACCATCACGGAATACGGTGATGGGCGGTGACTTGCGGCTGCTTCTCCATTCCCCACATATCCAGTAGAGCGGAAACAAGGTTTCATACTCCATAGGCACTTACGGTATTTCATTGTTTTGATTCCGTTTCTTTTCCGCAAGCCTTCGGATAGCCAGTTCGATATTGCCGCCCAGTTCCTTTGTGAGCCCTTCCAGTTCCACCTTCTCGCTCTCTTCGGTCGAATAGCAAAGGTATTCTTCGAGTGATACCTCCGTGGCGTACACTGTTGACTGCACACCCCCCAACCCAAACCAGACCTCCTTGTATTTGCGCTTCGGATCGTTGGACATGTTCACCGACAGGATCTGCGCCTTTTCCTTGTCCGTCAGTCCCAGCAGGGACTGTATCTGCGAGAACTTGTTAAGGTACTTCCGCTGGTCAAGCAGGATCTTGCAGTCGCTGTTGTTCACAATGGACTCCTTCACGACAGGCGAGGAAATGATGTCATCGACTTCCTGCGTCACCACAACCGCCTCTCCGTAAAATTTGCGGACAGTCTTGAACAGGTAGCGGATATACTCCGCCATCCCTTCCCTGGCGATAGCCTTCCACGCTTCCTCTATGATGATCATCTTGCGCACCCCTTTCAGACGGCGCATCTTGTTGATAAACAGATCCATAATAATAATAGTCGTCACCGGAAAAAGAATGGGGTGGTCTTTGATCTGATCGATTTCGAATACAATAAACCGCTTGCCGAGCAGGTCAAGCTGCTTGTCTGAATTAAGCAGGAAATCATATTCTCCGCCACGGTAATAAGGCTCCAGCACGTTCAGGAAACCCGCAAGGTCGAAATCCTTTTCCCGGACTTCCTTCTCTTCCAGTATCCTCCGGTAATCCGTTTTCACGAACTCGTAGAAGGTGTTGAACGAGGGAACGATGCTTTCATCCTCCTTGATGCGCCTGATATACAGAGCCACCGCATTGGACAGAGCCACTTCTTCTGAACGTGTCGCCGGTTCATTGTCCTTTTTCCAGAGTGTGAGGATTAGTGTCTTGATACTCTCACGCTTCTCAATATCGAAAACTTTATCATCCGTGAAAAAAGGGTTGAACGCTATCGGGTTTTCGTCCGTATAAGTGAAATAGATACCGTCCTTTCCACCGCTCTTCTGGTGTATCAGCGAGCAAAGCCCCTGGTAACTGTTTCCCGTGTCGATCAATACCACGTGCGTGCCCTGTTCATAATATTGCCTCGCCAAATGATTCATAAAGAATGACTTGCCGCTTCCCGAACCGCCCAATACGAATTTGTTGCGGTTGGTGGTTACGCCACGCTTCATCGGCAGGTCGGAAATGTCCACATGCAGCGGTTTCCCGCTGATACGGTCTGACATCTTCAGTCCGAAAGGTGAAACGGAGCTGCGGTAGTTCGTTTCTTCCACCCAGAAGCAGAGGGCTTGTTCGATGAACGTGTAGAAGCTCTCCTCTGCCGGAAAGTCAGCGCCGTTCCCCGGCATCGCCGCCCAGTACAGCGTGGCGGCGTCCACCGTATTATGGCGTGGCTTGCACTCCATCATGGCGATCTGGCTGCCCACGTCATTGCGCATATTCTTGACCTCCATCGGGTTGTCCGTCCATGCGATGATGTTGCAATGGGCACGCACCGAGGTAAGCCCGAACGAATGTGCGTCATTCAGGTACAGATCAATCCACTCCTTGTTAATCTGGTTACTCCGTGAGTACTTCGAGAGCGACTGCATGTTGCGTGCGTTCTTCTCAAAACGTTGCAGGTTCTCGCCGCTGTCATCCAGAAAGATATACTGGTTGTACAGGTGATTGCATGAGAGCAACAGTCCTACCGGACTGGCGAATGACAGCTTGCAGTCGCTTTTGTCCGTTGACAGCCTTTCATACCGGCAGTCCGTACCCACCTTGCCAGGCAACGCATCCAGTTCCGAGAGCGTATGTACCGAAACGTGCTTGTTGCCGACACGCAGGCCGTCATCCCCAAGTTCGATGTCTTCCAGCGCAGTGGTATTTTCCATTGACAGACAGAAATATTTCTCCACCAGTCCGGCCTTATCCTCCGTGCCGGTAATCTCATCACCACCGAGCCGTCTTAGGCGCACCAGCCCTGTATCGTTCACGATACGGGCGAATTGCCCCACCGTATCCAGAAAATGGGCGGTGGTATCCTTGTCCACCTCCTTGGGGATGATGAATCCCCTGCACAGCGAAGAGAAGCCGCTCTGCATCCTCATGCGCTCTTTCGTCGTTTTGGTCAGGTACAGATAGCATTTATGGTTCAGGAAAGGACGCTCGTTGAAGTGCATCTCGTAGCTCCGGGAAAGGAAACTTAGATTCTCCTTGTCCGTCTGGCTGCGGTAATCCTCCCGGATAAACCAATCCTGCTTATGTACCACCGTATAATTGGGCAATACCTTGATTGCCTTTGCCCATGCCGCATGGATAGCCTCGTATTCAGCTGCCGTCACCGTGAAGAGTTCGGGCAGATCCACCTCAAAGACGGCGGTGATGTCCGCATCTTTGGAGATGATACAGTCCGCTTCGACGGCGAGAAGCGGAAACTTGCTTTCCAATGTGGCAGCCTTTAGTGTGTTCCGCATACGTTCTTCTTTTTAATCGTGAATAATTTCCGGGGACTGATCCGGTTGATCAGGTAGCGAGGGTGCTGTTTTCTGGCCAGCAGCTTCATCAATCCGTGTTCCCCGAACTTGCCGTTCAGATGGAAAGTCAGCCCGACCAATACGGATGCGGATATTACGCCGAAAGCAATGCAGAACCACTGGTTCACGCCGGCCATATAAAGAATGACAAACAGCACGAACAGAGCCAGCAGCCCACCGACGAAAATAAAAAGATATTGAGCCTTGAGTCCCTTGAACTCCGCACTCTCGCCGATTCCCTTGTTCAGTTCATAATTCATATACATTATTATATATAGGTGAATCCGGTTCTTAGAGAAAGAATGAACGAAGAATAGTGGCAGCCACGATTAAAAAGATACATGCACCAAACCAGCTCGCCGCCGTTTTCGAGGTATCCGGATCGCCGGAGCTGAACTTGTTGTACACCTTAATCCCGCCGACCAGACCTACCACAGCTCCGATCGCGTAGCACAATTTCGTTCCCGGATCGAAGTAGCTTGTGACCATTTTCGTCGCTTCCGTGATACCGGCCGATCCATTTCCTTGCGCATAGAGCGAGCCTGTGGCGATTAACATAACCGCCACGAAAACAAGTTGTTTCGTATTCATAAAATAATTGAATTTGAATGTGGGCACGACAGATGGAAAAGTCCGCCGTCCCCCGTTGTTAATTAAATTTATTTGGGTTTCTTCTCGTGAAAAATGAATAGACAAGCTATCCGTAATCTCTTTCCTTCATGTACGTTTTACTTCGTTAAACAATATCACTTATGGAGAAAGTGTCCGGTATGGTTTCTGTCGCCGCTTCGCTGTCCGGGCTGTTCCGTCTGCGGTATGCCGCAAGATGCAGCTCTATCAGCGAGTCGATACGTTCCTCACGCTCCGCATCGCCGAAGGTCAGCTTGTCGAACATCGGCGTGTTGCGCAGTTCAGCCAGTGTCTTTCCGGCCTGAAGCCTTTCCTCTTCACTGGCCGCTTCACCGCTGACCGCCACACGCACCGCCAGTCCCATGTCCTCGAAGCGGATGCCCGTGGCTTGCGGCGTGCATCCCGGCAGGCATCTGTCCTGCTCGTCATCGTCTATCCGAGGATTGTCATCCGCCGGTTCTCCCCGGAACTCCAACGGGACATCCATATCTTCCATCAGTTCAAGATCTTCCGGCAGCGGACTCCCTTCGGCAAACAGCTTGTCCAGTTCCTCGGCAGAAACTATTTTCGGGTACTTTTCCTTCTCCGGTACAAAAATACCTGCTTCGCTTACAGATTTTTCGTTTTCAATTTTTTCGGGCGTTTGTGGCGTGGAGTGGCTAAGGGAAAATGTACTTTTGCCTAAAATCTCGCTCACGTCCACCGTAATCCGGGTAAGGATCTGCCCGGCTTTTTCCGCTCTCTTCCTCCGGCTGTTCCACTCGTGGAAAAGGTAGGCGGCTATCCATAACAGATAGCTACCGATAAGTAAGAATAAGATTGCTGACATGGTTTCCGGGGTTTAAAACAGTTCGGTACTTCGTTTTCTGTATTCCTTCGTGATCTCGTCCTGATAGGCGGCAAAGTGCTGTTCCAGCACATTGTCCACATAGCTGAAAATGGACATCTCGTTGTTCCCGATTGTCTGGACGATCCTCTGAATCCGTTCATGAAACTCCTTACGAAGATAGATTGTCTTGCCAAGCCGTGCGCAGACCGGTGACTCGTGGATGAACAGACGGACATATCCGCTCTCTTCACCGGACTGTCCCTTATTCCCGGCTGCTTGCGCCTGCCCGTCCGCCGGCCGACCTTCCTTGAACGAGGCGACTATGGAGTTCTCGTCAATGTCCGTCAGGTTTATTTTTTTCCGTTCGTTTCCCATAGCCTACTTCCTGATAATGGACAACAGCTCTTCCGTAATCTCTTTCAGGTTGCTGCCTTTGACCAGCGTACCGTCTGCGGGGAACAGCGTGGAACGGAACAATGCCCTATGTTCCCCTGTCAGCTCACGGCGGAACCGTTTGCTGTCCGGCAGGAAGGTCTTCAGCACTTTCAGTCCCAGCTCGCCGATCACCTGTTCATACACCTTGTACAGTTCTGATTTCTCCCGGCCGTCCACCATGTTCCACAGCAGGTACAGCCCTTTGATATTCGTCTTGCCCGTAGCGATCAGCGTGTCATTCAGCCGGCTCGCAAAGCGGAGTGTGCTTTCCATCACCACCCTGTCGGCGGCAATGGGGGAAAAGACATAGTCCATGTTCGCCAGCGTGTTCAACACGCCTGTACTGTTTACCGTGCCCGGCAGGTCGAAGAACACGATGTCTGTTTCCGGCATCTTTTCCAGCAGTTCGTCCGCTTTCGTGACAGCGTCCTCAGCCGTACTCTCCGCTACCGGATAGGCTTTCTTCCTTATCCGTTGCAGTTGTCTGTACGCCATCAGCTTGTAATGCTCGTCCTCCATGACCGTTTTCAGGTCACGTTTTCTCATCTCGGCAATGCTGTGTTGCGGGTAGTCGCAATCCACCACCGCCACATTCATCCCTTTCACATAGTGCAGGTAACTTGCCACCAGCACGGTCAGCGTTGTTTTTCCCGCTCCGCCTTTTTGCGTGGAAAAGGCGATAAAGAGTGTTTCTTTTTCCATGATGCAGTTTGTTTACAAATGATACTTTTGAATCAACGCCGCAAATAAAGAAGGAAAAAGAAGGGAAATTCATGGTTTGGGAACGGCGGGGTTCAAGTGGCCGGCTCCTGACGTGGAATGGCTGACTGAACAGCCAACCGACCGAAGTATTGTCCGTCTGATTGGCCGACCGACGGTCTGACCATACATGACACAATCCGGCGGACTGCATAGCCTGTCGGACAAACAGGAAGATAATCGGTTGCCTAATCATCCCGCCGGACAGACAGCCTTTTATCCGCTTGGTTGGCTAGTCAGCCAGCCGACCGCACCAACGTTGCAACGGCTGACCGTCTGGTTGGTTATCTGACCGGTTGGTCATTCAGTCCGTCATTACGCATCCCATTCAGGCACATCCTCAACCGCTGATTCAGCCATCATCGGCCACCCGTTTTTCCTCTTGTTCCACCCGTGTGCACAAGTGGCTTCCATTTGGCATAATGTGGCTAATGTTAGTGATATACAACTGATTATACCACTTCCTAACTTTGCGCCATCCAACCGGGAATGGGCAGTTTGCCTTCCGTCGGTCACTAATCCCCGCTTTCCCCGAAAGCGCTCTTTCCTCTCCAAAGAGGAAAGATTTATGTTCGCCAGAACATAGCAAGCTGTGTTTTTTGCAGCACCACTCCGTTTTGCAGCAAAAAACGCTTGCCCTTGCAGGGGGGCTGCAATTTGCTCCGAAGTCGCAAATTGTGGGAGGGGGAGCTGACGGAGGCAATTCCACCCGGTGGAATTGTACCACATAAAAAACGTATATATGAACAACGAGAAAAAGCGTCCCCGCACACGGGGAAAAGGGGGCAGGTTACCCAAGCCGAACCCGGCCATCCGCCGTGAGACGGTCAATCTGGACGAAGCCGGCCATGCACGGTTTCTCACCATGTTTGAGCAGTCCGGTCTGTTGTCCAAATCCAAGTTCATCGCAGCACGGATCTTCAACGAAGAGTTCAGGGTGATCCGGACAGACCGTGCCACAATGGAGTATGTAGTCAAGCTCACGGAACTGTTCCGGCAGTTCCGTGCCATAGGAGTGAATTACAATCAGGCTGTCAAGGAATTGCACATCCATTTCACTGAAAAGAAAGCATTGGCACTGCTCTACAGACTTGAAAAGCTCACCCTTGAACTCGTAGAGCTGAACCGCCGGATTGTCGAACTTTCCCAAAAACTCGCCTCACATGGTAGCCAGGATCAGCGTGGGTAAGAACTTGTACGGCGCACTGGCCTACAATCAAAACAAGGTCGATGAAGGCGGGGCAAAAGTCCTTTCGGCACATCTCCTCCGCTATCCCGAAGACGGGCGCTTCTGTCCGGATGAATCCGTGCGGCAGTTTCTCGAATGGATGCCGAACCATTACCGCACCGAGAAGCCGGTCATACACATCTCCCTCAATCCGCATCCCGACGACGTGCTGACCGACAGCCAGCTGGCGGAAATCGGCAGGGAATACATGCAGCGGCTCGGTTACGGCAACCAGCCGTATCTTGTCTTCAAGCACGAGGACATCGGCCGGCATCATATCCACATCGTTTCCCTGCGTGTCGACAGTGAGGGAAGGAAGGTTTCCGACAAGTTCGAATACCGCCGCAGCAAGGAGATTACCGAACTTCTGGAACAGAAATACGGTCTGCATCCGGCGGAAGGTCAGAAGAAAGGCGAAGAGTGGCAGCTGAAGCCGGTAGATGTTGCCAAAGGGGACATCAAACGGCAGATCGCCCGTACGGTCAAACCCCTGATCCAACTTTACCGTTTCCGCACAATGGGCGAACTCCGTGCCCTGCTTTCCCTGTATAATATAGGTGTGGAAGAAGTGAAGGGGGAAATTGGTGGACGCACCTACCACGGCATACTCTATACCGCTTTGGACGGCAACGGCGAAACGGCGGCCACTCCCATAAAGTCCTCCCGGCTGGGCAGAATGACCGGTGCACAGCAGCTGGATAAGAAGATGCAGGAATCCGCTGCAAAGATCAAGTCCGATCCGTGCCGTGAACGGCTTCGACCGTTAGTGGCCGAGGCTTTGCGCCAGTCCGTGGACGAACGGGATTTCCGTGACCGCCTGGCGAAAGAACAGATAGACTTGGTTCTCCGCCGCAACGAAACCGGCAGGATTTACGGCGTTACCTTTATAGACCACCGCAGCCGCACTGTACTTAACGGCTCACGTCTGGGCAAGGAATTCTCGGCGAACATGCTCAACGGACACTTTCAGGAACAGCCGCCAAATTCCCTGTCGCCACTTCTGCCGCCCGTTCCGTCCGCTGTGGCTTCCGGAAACGGGGAAAAAATTCCGGAAGGGTTGCTTTCCGATATGGAGCCGGAGCTGAACTATGTCCCCCGGTATCCCAGGCTCCTGAAGCCCGACAAGAAGAAATGCCGCCGGCGTTACGGTCGTCAGGACTGACCCGTATTACATAATTATCAAGACGATAACTTTTTTAAATTCAGTATTATGTCACAAGAAGATGATCTCAGGGGACTGGCGAAAGTCATGGACTTTATGCGTGCCCTCAGCGTATTATTCGTAGTTGTCAATATCTATTGGTTCTGCTATCCGTCCATCCGGGAATGGAACGTCAATATCGGAGTGGTGGACAGGATTCTGCTGAACTTCCAGCGCACGACCGGATTGTTCGGCTCCATCCTTTGGACAAAGCTTTTCTCCGTTACCTTCCTTGCCCTCTCGTGTCTGGGCACGAAGGGTGTAAAGGAGGAAAAAATCAAATGGGTGCATATCTGGACAGCCCTTTGCGCAGGTGTCGTCCTCTTCTTTTTCAACTGGTGGCTGCTCTGCCTGCCCGTACCGTTATTGGCACGCACCGCCTTTTATATATTCACTCTTGCCGTCGGCTACCTCTGCCTGCTCGCTGCCGGTGTATGGATCTCCCGCCTGCTCAAACAGAATCTCATGGACGATGTGTTCAACAACGAGAACGAAAGTTTCATGCAGGAAACAAGGCTTATCGAAAATGAATATTCCGTAAATCTGCCGACACGGTTCTATTATGGCAAGAAGTGGAACGACGGATGGATCAATGTCGTGAACCCTTTCCGTGCCTCCATCGTGCTGGGAACGCCCGGTTCGGGCAAGTCCTTTGCGGTGGTGAACTCCTACATCAAACAGCAGATAGAGAAAGGCTATGCCGCCTATATCTACGATTTCAAGTTTCCCGACCTCTCCACCATTGCTTACAACCACCTGATCGGTCATTTGGAGGGGTATAAAGTGCCGCCGAAGTTCTATGTCATAAACTTCGACGATCCCTCACGCAGTCACCGCTGCAATCCCCTCAATCCGAAGTTCATGACCGACATCTCCGATGCTTACGAGAGTTCATACAGCATCATGCTCAACCTCAACCGGTCGTGGGCGGCGAAGCAGGGCGATTTCTTCGTCGAGTCGCCCACCATTCTCTTTGCCGCCATTATCTGGTTCCTGCGGGTGTATAAGGACGGCAGGTATTGTACCTTCCCCCATGCCGTCGAGTTCCTTAACAAGCCCTACGAGCAGATTTTTCCCATCATGTCCTCCTATCCCGAACTGGAGAACTACCTCAGCCCCTTCCTCGATGCATGGCTGGCGGGAGCTGCCGACCAGCTCATGGGCCAGATCGCCAGTGCGAAGATACCCCTGTCCCGCATGATCTCGCCGGCACTCTATTGGGTGATGTCCGCCGACGAGTTCTCTTTGGACATCAACAATCCCGACGAGCCGAAAATCCTCTGCATAGGCAACAATCCCGACCGGCAGGCGATCTACGGTGCTGCGCTCGGACTGTACAACAGCCGTATTGTAAAGATTGTCAACAAGAAGGACAGGTTGAAAAGCTCCATCATCATCGACGAGCTGCCCACCATCTTCATCAAGGGACTGGACAACCTGATAGCCACCGCACGCAGCAACAAGGTCGCCGTGCTGCTCGGCTTTCAGGATTTCAGCCAGCTTATCCGTGACTATACCGACAAGGAGGCAAAGGTGATCATCAACACGGTAGGCAACATATTTTCGGGACAGGTCGTGGGGGAAACGGCCAAAACCCTCAGCGAGAGGTTCGGCAAGATACTTCAGAAACGCCACTCCATCTCCATCAACCGACAGGACGTTTCCACCTCCATATCCACCCAAATGGACAGCCTCATTCCACCCAGCAAGATCAGCGGACTGACACAGGGGATGTTCGTCGGCTCCGTAGCCGACAACTTCGGGGAGAGGATTGAGCAGAAAATCTTCCACTGCGAGATTGTCGTCGATGCCAAAAAAATAGCCGAAGAGGAAAAGGCATATCAGAAGATACCCGTTATCACCGGCTTCGTGGACGATGAAGGGGTGAATCACATGAAGGAAATGGTACAGGAAAACTACAACCGGATCAAGGAGGATGTCAGACGGATCGTGGCCGACGAGCTGGAGCGCATCGCCGCAGATCCCAACCTCAGACATCTTCTGGAACTGAACAAATAACCGTAAATGCAAGGCCTTCACACACGTGGAGAACCGTGTGTGAAAGGGTCCGCATTTCATCGGTTGCGTCTCCTGTGCCCCTCGTCATCGTCTTCCATCCGTTTGAGCAGAACTTCACGCAGGCGGTCGATGAAGTAGGTTCTGTCTCCCGCCTTACGCCGCCGCATCCGCGCGTAGTAGCTCGAAGCATTCTTCACGTTCACCCCCAGCACATGACAGACGTATTCCACCACACGCCCGAGTGTCACCTCACCGCCGTTGAACATCTTCAGCTCGTGGCAGGCATACAGCAGTTCCATCAGGCAGATGACCTCTGCCGTCCAGCAGACGGGGGGATCACCCTCTGTAGTCGGCAGACCTGCCGGAGCAATGGCGGAACCGGACTTATGAATGAACCTGCATCTGTCCAGCAGACCTTTCAGGTACTCCAGCGTACCAATGATATAGGCATAGCAGGGCAAGTGCTCTTTTTGTGCTGTGCGGTAATGCTCACGCAGAATGACCAGTTTGCAACTTAGATATTGCAGCTGGAAAAAGACGAGCGTAACATCCTTTTCCACACGTTGCAGCTCATAGACCTCACGGATGAACTCGGTGTTGGCGTTTGCCAGTGTATTCCTGTCACTCTCTTCTCGCTCCAGTAACAGGAAATAAGGGATAAAAGTAAACAGTTCCATGCTGTTCGGGATTTTAATTAAACACCGGCAAGATAGCGAAACGAGCACTGATAGCCGTTACGCTTTTTATTTGAAATAAGCTCTACATCAAGCCTGATGAATTTTTATTTGCTCCGCCACCGGTGAGCCAGTGCCTGCTTCAGCCTCCCCGGAGTGCATCCCATGTTTCTTTTACAGAATTCACACAGACGGCTTGCTGATGAAAATCCGTTCCTCTCCGATATTTCTCCCAGTGAAAGTCCATGATTATATTTTATATCCAGACATATGCGTTTTATTCGCCGATTCCTTAGCCAACGTCCCGGGGGCAACCCGTAAACAGACAGAAACCTGTTTCTGAAGGCCGAATAACTCATACGGCACAGCAGGGAGAGTGTACCGACGGAATACACGCCGGGGCTGTAAAAAATAACTTTCAGACGAAATACGGCGACGGACAATATCCTCAACCGCCTTTCTGCGAACTGAAAGTCCAGTTCACTGACACAAGTGGAATATCCCCGGAGTTGTTTCCTCCGTTCCTGATAGAAGTACAAGCAAACCTCCCTGCAAATATCATGCAGGGAAACAGATGGGCCTATAGCATACAAAATCTCACAAAGCCAAAGCATTTCCTCCGTACGTCCCCTCTTGCGGCATGGCAGGACGACATTCTCCCGCAACCTGCACAAAACATCCCTGTCCCGTGAAAGGAAGAGCAATACCAGAACGCCCCTGTATGCAGGACAAGCCATGCCGGGGAGTTCCGGCAGCATCTCCAGCACACGGAGCACATGCCCGCAAAGTTCAGAGTTCCCTGCGTACCTTCCCAACACGAGCAGCCTCTTTATCTTCTTCGTCCGGGAGAGTCTTCTCACATCATTGCAAAACAGGCTGACCATCTCTTTCTGCCCATCCTGCGCATGCTTTCTGAACAGTTCCAGAAGATCAGGCTCCGCCATTCCCGCCCATACCCGTTTACTTCATACCGTGCCTTATCATTCACAGCACACACATTATTCTGATACAATCGTCATCAACCAGACACGGGTATTGCGCCAGTCGTTCCAGCACCGGTTCCAATGCAAATCCCTGTATAATTCTGTGACGTTTGCTGTCACTACAAAACACACTTTCCATCTCCATTTCAGGAAAGTAACACAGAAGATGGGCGGCAGAGGCGTCAAAAGCCACAGGGCCGTCCTCGTGAAGAAAAATGTAAATATCCGACACATTTGCACTTTCCATTCCCTTGATCAGATCTGTTATCTCCATCTTGCACATTTTATAATATTTTTACATTTTTTCTTACTTCCCGAATACTCCGAGCATACGAATTTTCGGTTTTATGCCAAATATCCTATTCTACGGCCTTACGGAATTCCTTATCCGCAAAAAGCTCCGCCAGTCCCGATATCTGCTTCAGGCGCAGCAACTCATCCTTGTCCATACCCAGGTTCCTGCGTATCCACGAATCCGACATGCCCGACCTCGTAAGTTCCCCGACAAGCCGTGTCATAAGCTCGATCTTATGCATTCCACGGGCACGGTTATGGCGGATGGTAGAGGCCATACGCTCGGCCAGATCCTTACGGATGACGGTAACGGGTAACAGTCCGTTCTCCCGCTTGTATATTCTGGGCGAGGTCATCATGACCTTATACCTGTGATAGCCGTCCACAAGCTCGTACACATCCTCTTTCTCAATGTAATAACACACGCACGGCATCGTGTACCCATCCTCCCAAATCGAGAGTTCCAAAAGCCGCATCTCAGGAGGGGCCGTCACGTTGGGATTATAGGAATTCGCCCTGATCCTTTCCACCGGTACAGCCTTGACGCCATACACGGGACTGGTAAATTCATTGTCCATCTTTTCATTCATTAAAATAAGATCTATATTCATCCATCATCTTCCGTCTTCTTTCCTGTTCCTGTTTATTTGGTGAAAAGCCCATGTACTTGCAACAGTGGTCGTTTTTCAGGATACAGATGCACATCCGCTTGTACGAGGGCAATTCACGGAATTCAGGCAGGTCTATGTCATCAAGGTATTCCATCCTGACCGGGAGCTTGTGCGTCCTGTATCCCGATGTCCCGCCAAGTTCGAAAGGGATATTCAACCTCTTGAGTTTCATGATCGTTTCTTTTGCCAGACAGCCGCCCTTCTCCCGCCAGAACCGCACGCTTACCTCCAGTTTATCCAGATAGTTGTTCCTGGCATCCTCAGGAAGGGTGTCCAGAAGGAAAAAAAGATATTTTTTCCAGGTCATTCCCTCAGGCAGCCTGACACCCCGCCATCCCATCGCTACAGAGTTACCGTAACCCCCGGCAAAATTAACACCGTTCACACGTCCCAGCATCTTGCCCCACATCTCCGGCTCGATCACCCTGTACAGATGCAGCGACGGGATGGCCTGGGAAATGAACGGGCTCGCAACACGCTGGCTGTTCAGAGGAACACCCACCTGATAATAGAGGTCATACAACCTGTTGTATTTCCAACGGAAACGGCCATTGGCAGTCCATATATCCGTAGTATGCCAGTCATACAACGGATACACGTTGTCTATGCCCTCATCGACAGGACATATCCAGTCGGCTGAAGGGCCCGGAGTGCTACGATAGATCGTTCTCCAACGGTTAAAGCTTTCCTGGGTACGTATTCCAACCAGACATGCCACTTTTTGCACTCCAAGTTGCTTGCGGAGCCAAAAGGAAAAACATTCCTGGAACTCGTAATCCCACATCTGCGGAGTATAAAAATCAAATGCTTCCGTACCCAGGTATTCCACAGGCATCTCCCTGACCCAACGGACACAAGGGTCCCAGGGCCGCCAGAATCTCTGGTACATGGATGCAGCCGAACCGACCTTGAAAGGCACGCAACAGCGGTAAACATCCAGAATATCCCGGTTCGAAGACAGCATCTCATCCACATACTCCGTGGTCAGGGAATACTGCACTTCGTAATCCATATGGAATACTCCCATCCGACCTCCATATTGCCTGATATGCTCCACACAGGCATTCAGCAGCACACCGCTGTCCTTACCCCCCGAAAAAGAAAGGTACACATAATCATACTCGCCGAAGATTCTTCTGATCCTCTCCCGCAACGCCTGATATACATTCATCCGAGTTCCTCCCATTCTCTTTCAGCCATCCTGTTTCCCACTGTCGGAACCCATACGTACCAATTCCATCATAACATATAACTTGGTTTCCCGGATCGTGATGAAATTCATGTATTTGAAAATTCCGACATCCCGTTTCTGAACGGTCGCCCGCAAAGGGGAAGTCTCATCGCCCGACTCCTTGATCACGCTTTTCAACAGCTTCAGCAACTGGTTCCCCCTCTCCCTATCGGGAGTGGCATAATAATTATCAATTTTATAACCACCATCGAGTTTTCTCTCAACAGGCATGAAAGCCACTACCTGGTCTTCATGGTAGAGAACATGCCAGGTAAACATCCGGGAGGATTTATAAGGGTAGTTGTTATTCTCCCGCAGACATGCAGGACTAAGTACAAAGTGCCCTACGGCCAGATAAAGTTCGGGAGATTTTCCCTCAAATATTCGTACTTTCAGTTTCATAGGCATACATTTCATACATATACTGGTGCTTATTTACTATTCCTGCCCCCGCTATCTTCACGATGTACGCTATTATCCATAATCCGCCCCCCGGTTTCAGGAAAAGTTTCGGGTTCTTTTCCTCTCCCGTACGTATCTTTTATAGGGATCAGAAAACGACTCCTAATACCGGCTTTTCTATAACCTCCCGTAAAATAGAAATATTCTTTCAAAGGTGAATTACGCAAGAACCTATCCAGCAGAGCGTATGATCTGAAATGCTTCAAATGCCCCTGGTAGGAGTTTAGCACAGCCAACATCTTTCGCAGTCTTTCCGGAGCGGGTTTTCCTTTGGAACTCTCTTTTTCCAGCCTGTGTACCGCTTCCCGAAAAAATCCTGCGGTACGTTTTGACGGATATTTCCTGTACGGTCTCACATACGCTCCCAGAAAAGCCACACCACGACTGTAATGCTGCAATTCGATTTTATCCGGATGCAACTCCAACTCCAATTCTTCCTTCAAGAATTCCCGTATCCATGGAATCAGTTCCTTTAGATAGCGTTTGCTTGGATGGACAATAAAAAAATCATCCACATAACGCCCGTAATGTTTACAGCGTAAAACACGCTTCACATATCCATCCAACTCCCCCAAATAGATGTTACTGAACAGCTGGGATGTCAAATCTCCTATGGGAAGTCCCACACCTTCCGGAGAATTGAACAAACTTTTCGTGGGTGGAAGTCCTTCCCAATCTTCCGCGCTACCCCGTATCCGGCAATCCCGCTGGGGATTTCTGAATATAATCTGTCTTAGCAGGAAATCTATCAGTTCCATATCCGGGCATTCTTTTTGTTTCCGGCTTCTTCTATATCGTTCCAGTCCCTTGCAGATAAGATCGTACAGACGATCCTTCCTGATACTCATGAAATACCCCCTTAAGTCCAGTTTTAATATATAGGCACTATAACGATAATTTTGCGTACAACTGCGTATGTGGTGTTCCAGGCGTGCTATTCCCTGACTTGTCCCCTTTCCTCGGCGACATGAATAACTGTCAAAAATCATTCTGCCCTCAAACATAGGAGAAATATAATTATACAACAGATGATGCACTACCCTGTCCCTGAAATCCGAGGCAAAAATTTCTCGCTTCACTGGCCTGTTAACCACGAAACATACCCCAGGTGAAGGAGTGTAGTTCCTATCCCTTATCTGTTCATACAACTCCATAAGATTATGTTCCAGATCAATCTCAAACGCAAGCTGGCTCGCAGTATTTCTCTTTTCTTCTTCCTCGCCTCGTAATAGGCATGAAAAAGATCCGTAAGCAAATCCTGTCTCTTATAACATTCAGCCATTTCTGTAATTTACATTCAAAGGATTCCCTGCCTCGTACAAGGATAAATTCTTGGGAAGAACGCACCCCAAACCCGTACGCCCGATTGTTGTTGTTCAACGGGTTCACGTTCGACGAGTTGAAGTTCAGGTTGCGACCGTTGTTCTGGTTGTTCGGAACCGCCGACCAACAGTAGCCGTAGCTGCCAACGTTGTTCGCCCCGCCATTGGAATAGTTGCGGTACCCCGACGCAGGGAAATATAACCACTTATTGTATATATCGGAGGACCTTTCGGAACCCCGATATAAAACTGTCCATTACTGCCCGCAACATGGCTTCGGATACATCTATCCGCCATGACCGTTTTTACACGGACAGTGGGTTACTGAATTTATCTGGCACTCTCTCGCAAGTCTTGGCTATACGAAATGCTGGCCTTATCCTGTTTTGTGTAGGCAAAGGAATCCTTTTTATTTATATCTTTTCTTGTTTATATTTTTTCTTGACTCTTTGCGTCCTGTCTCCGTGCATAATCATGCCAAGCCGACAATTGCTTCGACAGCAACTCCACCTGTTGGGCAAACGCCGCATACTGCTTCACACTGATATGCCGTATATCTTGCAACAGTCTTAAACGGACCTTGACTCCTACAACCAGATCTCTTGCCCGTTCAATATACGGAAGTTTTCCAGTCGTAGCATTAGCCCTGTATATCATTACCATAATCTCGGTCAGATCCTTTTTCAACACCTCCACCAGTGTATATTTCACATCACGGGGAATCTTTCCCGTCTTCTCATACACACTCCTTAACAAATCATATGCAGCCTTATACACAGGCAAATTATCATAAACTGCCACTTCTCATTCATTGTATATTAGAGCATCTTTTTCAACTCATTTACAAATAACATACAATCCATCGGAGTACTTTCCGCCAGATTGAACATCCGGATTCGCATGATTAACTCTCCATGCGGAATATTACTCCGTGACAGATTCTGCACACACGCATCTCTCCTCCCTACAACTGAATGCTCCGATGAAAGTTCCTGTTTCCATTCTTCAAACCTCTGTCCGTCTATAGGTTTTAGCGTTCGCAACACAAGACGGTCAGGCATAGTCTCCATATGCTCCAAAGAACCTATATACTTTTGTTCATGCTTACATGGAAATCCCACTGAAACTATCTCACCGCCACCGAGTGACTTTAACCTTCTTTTTATAGCCTTCAAAGGCTTGATCTGCGTACAGACAGCGTAAGCAGACTTTTCATAAGCTTTCCAGAAAAGCCCCTCACGATAAAGAATGATACTTCCGTTATTACCTGCTTCAGCTTCTATAAAATCCTTGCTGGTCATAATTATTTAATTTTAATATCTATAAAAATCGACCGGCTTCGCCGGTACTATCCCTACGGCTTTAAGGCCGTAGGGAAAATAATCCAATGAAACGGATACGGTCGCTACGCTCCCTATTCTTGGGAAGAACGCAACCCAAACCCGTACGCCCGATTGGTGAAGTAGTTCAACGGGGTCACGAACGACGAGAGGAAGTGCAGGTTGCGACCGGTGTACCGGTTGCTCGGAACCGCCGACCAAGCGTGGCCGTAGCTGCCAACGTAGCGCGCCCCGCCATCGGAATAGGGGCGATACCCCGACGCAGGGAAGAAGATGGTTTTATTTTTTGAGGAGTCAGTGTAAAAATTCCATCCCTTCAAGGAGCTGTCCCACTCTCCGTTGATTTGAGAAAGTGTACTTACATACTCCCCGGTTGTTGTGAATCCCGTAAAAGCATTACTGGGGGGAAGTTTGAAGCCCACAGGAGAGGGATCATAAATCGTTTTTATGACATTTTCGTCATTGGCAGTATAAACATTGTTATCGGCACTCCATAGATTTGCATATGTATTATCGCCAGAATATTGACTATGCATCACATCCGGTTTGAGAATATAATTCTTAATACAAGCGATGCCGGTAGAAAGGTTCTCCGTTTGAGGACTTTCCGTGTGAGCATTGCCGTCTTTGTCGTACCAGATTTTATTGGTATCGGCCAATCCGTTCGAAGGTGGGAACGGATCTTTACGACCCCACTCATAATAAGGATGATTGCCACCTGTTGTGATTGAAGCCGAAACTTGTTTGATGATCACTTCCTTGCTTGCGTCTCCGGCAGTGAATTTCACCTTGCAACTACGCTCTGCATAAGTTTCGGTACGACCATCGCACCAGCCGAGATTAACGGGCATAAATTTATATTTTTGGCTTTGGTGATTGGTTACCTCGATGGTTTGGCCGATATTTTCATCGGTCACCCAGATATGCCAGGACCAGAGGACGTTGTCGCCGGCATCCTTGATGGCGATGACGGCATTACCCTGCCGGATAGTCAAAGCATTCACTTGGAAGGATATGTAATTCTCGGGATTAACGAATAGTTGCATTTGGGAATTATTGTATTGTACATTGGAAATCAAACCCGGCGCGTCCTGCCATAACAATTCGGCCTTGGCAGGAACACAACCGGAATTCTCTTTTATGTAAGGGCTGGTGATTGGATTGCCCGTATGGTTGATGAAAGTTTTCAGAATATTACTTCCTGTTTTATTGGAGGTATATGCAGAAGTGTTGGTCGTACCATTTTTGATGGCATTTCCATATACCAAAGGAAAACAGTAGAATCCCGAAGCACTGACAACGTAGCAGTTGGCGGTGTTCTCATCCGTTGAACCGCCATTAGTCTGGTTGGCGAGGTTATGGTGATAAATTACATCACCACATGCTGGGTTATCCCTTAACTTTTGCGCATGGGGGTCATTACTCGTCTTAATCTGTGCGCTGACAGTTGCATTGTATGATTGTGGAGTCTCTCCACCGGCTCCGGATGGGGTGAAACCGGTCAGCCAAGTGGGTGGGGTATCTATCCATGGTCCGCCGTACTCCGAAAACTGTGCCTTCCATTGGGCGGGTTGCTTATCCCCTCTGGAGTTATGCTTGTAGCTTGTGACACTGTATTGTTGTGTACCGCCGCTATAGGTGAAGTCCCCTGGCATGTTGACGCTAAGCTCGTATGTCCAGTTTATGGAGCTGCTGGAGATTTTATAAGTGACGGTCTTTCCAATAGGCCAAACTGTGCCTTTGATGTCAGCGGTCAGCGTGTGATCGACGTTGGATTTGTCGGTGAATACGACTTCAATTTGTGCGCCGTCGGGAAGCGTCTGCGGAATCATCATGAAGGTCTGCGCATCGGTAGTAAGGGCCTCGTCCTGGGTTCCCGTAGTGGTTTTGCCCAATGTCTGCGAGAAATCGGCGGGAGTATCTACATCGCTCCAGCAACTTTGTGTTATAATGCTGTAAGCAAAGGTTAAATTCCCCTTGGAATATACATTTTTCAGACTGACGCTCTTTACGGTACCTCCCTGCATGTCATCCCCGCACACGAACTTGACGGCCGTCAGGGCATGGTTGAAAGTAAGAGGCATCACATTATAAAGTATTTTCAGAATACCTCCCGGAGCAGAATAAGTCGGATTTGCAAAAAGAAGGTCTTTCTGCTTGGCGACGTCTGCCGGGACCGTGTAGGTGATTGTCGGGCTTCCCGGCTTCGCCTTGTCCGAAAGGACGATCCCTTCCCCGTGGTAGGGCGCGTAAGCGAAGACGCTTAGGTGTTCCGTAGCCGGCCAACGATAGGAGGTGGTCCAGTTCGATGCTTTCGTGACCTCGACATCGTACATGTAATCCGGCCGGTACGAGGTCTCACTCCAGGAACCCGTATAAGCCGATGCCGATATGCCGAACGATTCGTAGAGAGTCTCCGTTTTTACGGGCGTGGCACGGGTAAGGACGGCCGTGTCCGGTCGGCTGTCCGAAGAGGGGGAAGCGATGCTGTCGGTGTAAAGCGTGTGCAGGTAAAGGGGAGTATTGCCATCTCCGCCGTGCAGGGGCTGCACGGAATCCCGTGGGACCGCCTTTTCTGCCGGGCCGCCCGCCGCCCGCGTGCTATGCCACTCCGACCCCTCGGATACCGAAAAGCGGATATAGGGTCCCGTGTACGCGCCCGTCTCAATCTCATCCCGGCACGAGGCGAGCAGGACGACCGAAAGCAATACCGGCAGGCTCAAGTTTCCGAGCCTCCGGCATAAATTCTTGTTCATTTCCATATTCGTGCTATTTATATCATCGTTTCTTGTTTTTCACGTGCACGGGAGGCCCTTGCACGCTTATTTGTGACCGGGAAGGGGACAGAGCCGGAAACCGGCTTTCACCCCGGTTTCGGCTCCCCGACGAATCTTCAAGGCAAAAACACCGTGATGCCGATGAAGGTATCGGATACCGGTCCAACCCCGCCCGGCCTGTTTCATCCGGCCGCCATGCGGCCGTCCGATTCTTTACATGTCAACATCCTTCGTTTCTTCTACCCACTCTGTTACCTGAACCGTAAACTTGATGGCGTTATTTCCCAGGATGTCATCGCCAGGCTTGAACGGATCGGTCGGGTCAGAAGGATTCGGTTTTTCGGGATCAACCTTGCCGGCACCGCTTGTGAAATCGAGTGTGTAAACGTATTTCTTGCCGGCCTCCCAATTCGTGTTGACAGGCACGGCAGCCCAGTCGTAGTCACCGACAACTTCAGCCGGATAGACACGGGCGCCGGCTTTGGTGGTTATCTGGAGTTTTACGGCCAGGTAAGCACCCTTGTTCGCATTGGGCTTATCCCCGGCAGCATCCCATGCTATAAGCTGCTGCGGGATCAGCATGGCGCTGCCTCCCGTTCCCATAAGCGATTCGGGCGTTCCGTTCAGCGTTATTTCACCGAAATCAGGCACTGTATAGTTGACCTTATCCATTTCCAAGTTCCAGTTTTCAGTACCGAAATCGAATGTCCCCTTCGATACCGGCTGTCCGATGCGCACGGCCACCACCTTGTAACGGTAAGCATCCTGGTCGTTCTTGGCCTTGATCTCGATCTGGGAAAGTTGATGTTTGAAAGTCAAGGCAACACCGGCTGACTCGTTGACCGACTTTTTACCGGTAGCTTTGCAGGACACAAAGTCCTTCTGGTCGGCGATAGTCGTTTTAGGAGAAAAATCGGCGAGCGTCTTGGTTAAATTGTCGATTGTCAGGGTACCGTCCAGATCACTGCTCGAAGGCGCGTAGGCGAAGAATTTGAGTTCGCTGTCGTCGTTCGGCCAATAATAGGAGTTGGGGGAGGATTTAAAGAAGTTATCCACGTCTTTAGTGAACTGTTCATTAGTAAAGAAATTGGCATTGTTCTTGTCAAGAGCCGTCACGAAAATGTCATTGAGGTTAGCCGTTACCGTTTCTGTGGCGCGGGTTGCCATTGCGCCACGGAAATCGATTGCAGCACCACGGTTGACAGCTGTCTGTTCGTCTTTCGAACAGGATGCCATGACGAGAGCCGCCACGGCAATGAATAAAAATTTCTTTTTCATAAAAATAAAATTTAAAAATTAATAAATGAATGAACTATATACTCTCTCGTCTTTGCTTGAAGGACGAAGGGAAAGACTACATCTCTATATCTATCGGCACGGTCTGCCAGTCCTCGACCTCGGGCTGGAAACCGCCGCCGTTGACGATCGGTTTGGGCAGGGGAAGCCCGTCCAGGACGATATGCACGTTGCGCGGGTCCGGAGCCGAGTAGATTTGATCCGTCACGTCATAGGTGTAATACCACTTGCTTCCATCGGCCAGAACGGCATAGACAGTCAGCGTATGGTTGTTTCCCGCCTTATGGCCGAAGGTGAGCAGACCGCCCGTGATGACGGTTTTCTCCCCGTCCTTATCCTTGCCGGTAACGGCATCGAAGGGAATTGTCACACGCTCTCCCGTAAGGGCATCGGCTCCCGTACCGGGCAACAGACCTCCCGCCAGGCCCGAGATCGAGCCGCCGACCCCGGAGACGTATTTCAGGTTTTTGGCATTACGGATCTCGACCGTGTAGCGGCAGACTGATACTGCCGGGTAAAGCGTGATCGTCGGCGCGGCTGTTTCCTGATTCAATCCGATACCCTCCGCATGGTCACTCCACAGCATGTCGGGAGGCAGCACGATACGCTCATCCTCCGTACCTCTGGCACGGGGTACACCGGCGGACCGCACACCCAGTGCGGAAAGGCCCGATAACAGATCGGCCGTGCGGGTGGTGACCTCGAAAGTCGTTTTCGATCCGGTATTGCGATAGGTGACGTTCTCCGTGTCGCTGTTCAGGCAAAATGCATCGTAATGCCCGACGGGAACGCGGATGATACCGCCGTTACGGTCCGTGAACTCGTAACGCAATGCCTCCCCGCCATGGGTCGGGAACAGGTAGAGTGACATGGACGCGGGGGCGGCATCCGGAGCCTTCCGCCAGTCGAAGACAACCTTCACGTTGACCACATGCAAGCTGTCATGGCACAGATCCTTGTGCTCGCAGGAGGTCAATGACAGGACCGCCAGAACAGCGACGGCCAGCAATACATGGTTCATACGTTCCAACATCCTTTTCATTGTCCGCCTCCTTTCTTGTCATTATAATTACCACGTCCCAGAAGCCACACGAGCGAGACCTCCGCTTTCGTGGGCCCGAACCAATGACGCCGCCTGGTCTCTCTCCAGACATACCGGCCGCCATCGGGAACGTATGTATGGTATTCGCCGCCCCAGTAGCCCGCGCCGATGACGAAATCCAGATTCAGGCGACGGCCCACGGGCAACGAGTAACCGTACTCCACACCCACGGCGTAATTGCATTTTTCCCAGAGGGAACCACCCGGCTTGCCGCCCATGTAGCCTTTGCCTCCTGTCTCGAAATCGTACGTGAACAGCTGCCCGTAAAAGCCCAGATGGTGTCCTGTAAGCGGTTTTTCCGCCGCGCGGCGGCCAAAGTATTTGCGTACGTCCAGCTCCCCGCCGTACAGGCGCCAGTAATTATGGCGCTTATTGCTGTTCCACCACGCGTACATCCAGTTGCCGCCGACTGCCCAGCCCTTGCCCAGGTAGAGCTCTACGCCGATATTCGGGACGAGAAGGGCATCGTAGAGCAGGTTTGTCTTGAGTCCCATGTAGAAAGCTTTGGGAACATCGGCAACGGGAATGGCTGCCTGTACCGTGTCGCGGATGACGACGGTCCTTTCAATGGTATCACGAACGATGACGGTATCCCTTAGTTCCGCCTGTCGGGGCAGAACGACAGTGTCCCCTTCCATCCCTTTGGAGACCGGTTCGAACTCGCATTCGATTACGGAACAATTACGCAGTTCCGGAAAGAAATGTTCTGCCATATAATGCCATACGCGGCCACCGCGCAGATTCATTAGCTGCCACTTGCGGGAATCGACGACGACTCCGTTACGGGTCACCCACTCGGGAGTATCACGAAGGATACGAAGGGCCTCCTCGCGGTAGGGCATGTCGGAAGCCTTGACAAGTGAGGCAAGCCCCTCCCAGTCATTCCCCGAAGAGGTGCATGCGAATACCGAATCGGGGACGGGAAGGCGTTCCAGGATAAGGCCCCGCAAGGACGCGAGCCGTTCATCGGACAGGCGCCTGTTTGAGGCTGAATTTCCCTCGGGCGACGATCCCGAGCGCATACTGATACGGCGCAGCACGGAATGGGCCTGCCGGGAACGGATGCCCGAGAGAAGCGAGTCCAGGCGGACACCGTTGTCCCGGTAGGAAAGATCCGGTGTGGAACTGCCCACGGGAAAGTAGAGCCGGCAATGCAGGGTATCACCGCAGCAAAAGGCCGGACAGAAAATACCGAGGAACAGGGTCAAAACAAAAACTCTTTTTAAATCCATCTGCAAAAAAGACTAATAAATTATCTACTTAAAAGCCAAGCAATAGTTTCCACTCTCCATGACAGAGAGTGGAAAAAAGAATAAAATAGCGTAAATAGAGCTCAAAAAGGGGACTTTGTATGAAATAAGATGAGAAAAAGATTGGATATAGAACATATATAAAAGATAAATACGCAGATAAGCAATAACATAACCTTATATTTTTTACTAAATGGCAAAAACAATGCGAATATTATATTTGAAAGGGGATACCCCCTGTTACAATTATCCAAAATGCATCCGGGAAGGATTTTCATATTACGAATTTTGTAAAATAGAAATGGATGAAGATCCCAATGAGACTGATTGTATTTGGTTTGTAACGGAAGGAGAACTGGAGGTATCCTGCATCGGAGAAAAAACAAAGATTTTGGCCGGTAATATGATTTGTTTCAGCAGGGGAAGCATATGCAGGATATTCTCACGGGGAAAAGCGACTGTTGTCATTGCACAATTTGACAACATCGTCCAAAGTTGTGAAAAGATATTATTCTCACAGCTTAACAGTCTGAGTTTCCCGGGTGAAAAAGCAATATATCCACTTGAAATTAGAACCAGATTACAAATGTTTCTCAAGCTTTTAATAGGCTATCTGAAGGATGGAGCCAATTGCGTTCATTTTCATGAAACAAAGCTGAAAGAGCTGTTCTGGAACATACAGTTTTATTATACTAAAACGGAACAAGTTTCCTTTTTCCGTCCTATATTGGGGAATGAGCATGAATTCAAAAAGAAGGTGCTTGATAATTACAGAAATGCCAGGACAGTAAAGGAACTTGCCCGCCTATGCGGAAGTTCTCTTTCTACTTTTAACAGGAAATTTTTAAAAGAGTTCAGAGAGCCTGCGAGTGAGTGGTTGCAGAAACAAATAAACACTATTATTAAATATAAATTAGCTGATGAGGATATACCGATAGGGAATATAGCTGATGAATTACATTTTTCTTCACATGCCCAATTTTGTAGATACTGTAAAAGGAACTTCGGATATACTCCCGGAGAATGGAGAAAACTACTGAAAAATAGTGATAAAACTCCAGAGAGGCTATCCGGAAGAATGTAATTGAGTGAAAAAGATAAAAAAAAGACTTGTTATGATAATTATAATTAATTGACATCTGTCTAACTTTGCGACCGAAATTTCAATGTTGTCATAATATTATTTTTTGCAAATAAAAACAGCCTATTAATAGGCTTTCCACTCTCTGTCATGGAGAATACAAGAGCATGCTTGCAAATATATCATATCCCCAATTAAATAGGACACCATAACTATAAAATTAACATATATTATCTGCTATGTGATTATTCACTTCGTCCAGTACCGACCGGTCAAGTTCCTTCAGATAAATTCTGGTCACTTTCTCCGAAGAATGCCCCAAACATTCACTGATGGTATGAAGCGGGGTACCGTTTTCACGGGCCATTGTTGCCCAGCAGTGACGGGCAGCATGCAGACGCAAAGGAATATTTATATCGATTCTTTGGGAAATCTTTTTCAGTGCATACCTTATCTTGTTATAAGCTTTTTTATACCCCGAATAAGGAGTTTCAGATTCATCAACCAGAGGGAAAAGATAGTCACCCGAAGTATCTCCATACCTTTCCAGCAAACTCTGTATCTGCCGGTTAATACCTATTTCAAGCAACTGGCCGGTCTTCTGCCTTCTATAGCGGATTACCCCGGGAAAAATATCGCTCTTTTTTAGAAAAGCAATATCTACGAATGACATTCCGCGAGTATAGATACTGAACATAAAAACATCTCTGGCCAAGCATTCCGGTGTTCCGACTGAAAGTGACAGGTTGGCAAGAGACTTCACCTGATTCATAGGAAGACTTTGTTTGACGGTCTTTTCAGACCGGATTCTGATATTGCAAAAAGGTGAAGGAAATACCAGATTCAATTCAAGACATCCACGCCTGTATACCGCTTTCATATTATGTAAATAAAACCCTATCGTATTCTTGCTCACACCGGCCTCCAGGAGAGTGTCACGATACTTAATGACAAGGCGGGAAGAAAGATGTGCAAATGGAAAATCAGTCTTACACAAATGTTTTTGCATGGAATGCAGGGTCGCCTCATACGCTTTTGCCGTCCCTTCATGCCCGGTGTCGAAAAGCACACGGATTCTCTCACGGAAATAGCTGTAAAAACCCACTTTGCCAGTCAGGGTTTCATAGACTCTGGCTATATCACATGTCGTATATTCATTACCCTCCCTTTCCAATATGCCTATGGCTTTATCCAAGATTTTACAAATTTTCCGGCATGTACGGTTCATGCGTCGGACAGTTTCCATGGTATATGCACCATTAAAGAGTACTCGTCCGCTAAAAGAATCAAACTCACAGGGGGTAATGCTGTATCCTGTATAAAAAACTTTCTTTTTCCGTTTATGAAGGACCTGCACAGCCAATGGATAGGCCCCGCGACTATTACACCGCCCCTTTACTAATACCGTTTTTACTGTTGCCATAACTATAAATACATTACAAATGATTATATGAATTAACTGTTTGCATAAAAAAATGCAAAAATCGCATGAAAGAAGCAAAACAGCAAACAAAACACCATATGAATCGAATTGGGTAAGTTGATATTTTATCAACAATGTTAACTGTATTAAAATATGTTTCCAGGTAGAATTGCAACAATTTGAAACAAGCTATTACTGTTTTCGACTTAAATTTCTAAATTTGCAGTCATAAAAGATTTTTGGCAGAATAAAAGTGAGTATAAAATTATAAATAAAAGTTATATGGGAATCAAGAATCTAATAACACTCTTATCTTTTTTATTCGTCTTATTCTCCTGCGAAAAAGAAGAATTTGAACCGGAAATTAATCAAAGAACCACCTTTATGTATTTCCCATGGTCCGAGGATTTAATAGACTATTTCTATAACAATATTTCTGATATGGAATATGCCATAAAAGAAACAAGCTTGAAGAATGAAAGAGTGATTGTTTTTCTTTCTACAAGTTCCATCAAAGCCCAAATGTTTGAAATTATTCTGAAAAATGGAAATTGTATCCATTCCATTTTGAAAGAATACGAAAATCCCCAATTTACCATAGAACCTGTATTAACAGATATTCTCAATGATATGAAGACATTTGCCCCGGCAAAGTCCTATTCCATGATTATAGGTTGCCATGGTATGGGATGGCTGCCTGTTAATGGCAGCAAGTCAAGAATGTTGCAGGATTTCAGGCATCACTGGGAATACAAGAATGTACCTCAAACACGTTTCTTTGGCGGGCTATCCGCCGAATACCAAACAGATATAAAAACCCTTTCCAACAGTATAAAAAATAGTGGATTATCTATGGAATATATCTTATTCGACGATTGCTATATGTCCTCCTTAGAGACTGCGTACGAGCTACGTCATATAACAGATTACATAATAGCTTGCCCCACGGAAATAATGGCATTCGGCATGCCTTATTCCACAATGGGAAAACATCTTTTATCAAGAGAACCAAATTATAAGGCGGCATGTGATGCTTTCCATCAATTTTATTCCACCTATCAATATCCTTATGGAACTTTAGCCGTAACAAACTGTAGCGAATTAGATAATTTGGCGGCACTGATGAAACGAATAAACCAACAATACATATTTGATAATACCCAAGAAGGTTTTGTACAGCCTATGGATGGATACAGTCCTGTTATTTTTTACGATTACGGGGATTATGTAAAAGTATTATGTAAAAACGACAGCACTCTGCTGTTACAATTTTCTGAAACTTTAAACAAAGTAGTTCCTTACAAAACACACACAGAAAAATATTACTCAGCAAGCCGTGGTGCAGTGCCAATAAATTCATATTCTGGAATAACAACATCTGAACCAAGCCATAATGTTAAAGCAAATGATTATAATCAAACGCTATGGTATCAGGATACTCATTAAAATTATTCCCGGCATCTCGTCAACTACATATATAGTGATAAAATGACAAAGTGGATAATCCACCAAAAAAAATAACATTTCTTCTTATTTACCGAAAACCAGCCAACAAATCATAAACTATTTGTCTGGGGCACAAAGATCAAAAATACAGTACGAGCAAACCGAATAGAGGATCTTTGTGCCCCGGAGGATGAAACCTTCCCTTACAAATTGGCATGTGGAGTTAGCTCTATGGAGGAAAATAGAAAAATACGAGATTCGGCTTTGGAGAATCTTCCCCATGTGTGAGATACAAAATTTATTTCGAATGCAGAGGCACACTACCCGCCAATATCTTCCTAAACACTCTATTTGCCGTCTAAACGTCCAATTGATTGATCAATCAATATTGATATGCTTCCGAAAGAAAAACGTTTCAAAATTTCATATTTTCAGAAAAGCTGGTATTTTTGCCTGTGAAAAAGTTTTCCAATAGTAATGCAACACAAAATGATAAAAATAGGACGGTCGCTAAAACATTACTTTTTTCTATAATCCGATACTAAAACAACAAATATTCAAATAGTTGAATAAATCAATCACTGTTTGAAATAAAAAGTTGTATAAATAAAAAGGCAGAAAAGCTGTGAGAATCTCCCATTGGTCAATAATTAAATACAGACAAAGCAACAATAGCCATCCCCAAAATTACAGTATGGTACTACCCTGATAAATAAGGCAAGGATATATTTGCTGTTGTTTAAGCATTTATTCTATTAACTATTCTTAGTTTTATCTCGAAGGAAAACATTTCATGACTCCCGGAAAGGTCACAATATCAAAAAAAGCTGGCCGATACCCATGGGATACTTTTCTTGATAATCCTCCTACCCCACCGTATTCTCTGTCATGTACTCAAAAACGGGACCGTTCTTTTCCGGCCCGCCCGTTCGGATCATCTAAAATATCCGATGAATGATTCTTCCGCAACGTCTTGATGTTGCCTGCGATGTATAAAACGAATCACACAGAATAGGAAACAGGAGACATTTCATGCCAACCGGTAGCCACTTGTACCCGATCGTCACGTTCCCTCTCGTCCTACAACCACTTAAGCCTACCTTCGTACCGCAATTAACTTTATTGTTTCACAATTTAATCCGATTGATTTATGGACAATCTCAAAGATTTCAAGAACGAGGCATTGGTAGTCACCAACGCCTCCGACGGTAACACGCCGCACATCGTTCAGGGTATTGAGCCTGACGGTTCACTCCGCACCAAACCGCTGGCACAGGCAAAGCCCTCCGAGACTTTTCTGCACATCGACCGCAACGAGTCCGTGATCGGAACGTTCTTCTCCAACATGAACCGCCAGTATGATCGACCGTCGGACTTCCGCTTCTACCACCTGCCGGTGGAAATGTTATCCGCAGCCAAAGAGCTGGTGGAAATATTCAAGTTTCCCAAAGAGAACGAACAGCTTCTTTCCAGTTACGCCATTGACATCCGGCAACCGGCACAGGAGCAGAGCATCACAGGCGACACTCCGCAACAGACCACCCGTTGGGGAGTGGACGAGGTGGATTGGCAGCAGCTCGCACGCATGGGCGTAACTCCCGAATCGTTGGGCGAAACGGGCATACAACGCCTGCTGAACGGCCACGAGTCCGCAGTCCTCGACATCAGGATCTCCTTCGAGGGTATCGACTTTGAAACGCCGGCCTGCATTCGTCTGGTGGAATCAGCCGGCGGCAAACCGGTCCTGAACGTGGAATGCTGCAAGCGGTATCCCGAACTGGACCGGCCGTACATGGGTACGGAGCTTTCTCCCGAAGTGAAAGAGAATCTTTCCAAGAGCAACAATGCCGGTTGTGTCGTTGAGCTGGAACTTACCGGAGGAGTGCGTGAATCGTGTCTGCTCTCGCTCAATCCCAAAACCAACCGCCTGCACCATGTTCCGGTCAGTGAAATCACCATACCGCAGGAAGTGAACCGGGTACGACTCTCCGACGACCAGACCACAAGGCTGGCACGGGGCGAGTCCGTGCTGGTTGAGAACATGTGGTCCGAAAAGAAACAGGGATATTACGACGCACGCCTCCAGTATAACGTCTGCAAGGGCGGCTTCACTTATGACTTCAGGGGACTGAATCGCAAACAGGCGCAATCAGAGACACAGATGCGAAGCCGTGAACTGGTCATACCACAGGTGCTCAAAGGCGTCGGGCTGACACCCGAGGTACGGGAGAAGTTAGCCGCCGGCAAGACAGTCCATATCAAGAACATGACCGACAACGAGGGAAACTTGTTCAGTGCTTTCGTCCGTGTCAACCACGAGCGGGCAAAGTTCGATTTCTTCAAATGGAATCCGGACAAGAGCAAAAAGCAGGGACAGTCGCAACAGGCGGCCGTCCGTCAGGAGGGCACGAAGCCGGCAAACGCCGTCAGCCGGAACCGCCCGGTACAGAAAACCGATAAGAAAGGAGTATCCATTTAACCATTCACATAAATAATACATTACATATGAAAGTTATCATTGCAGAAAAGCCCAGCGTGGCGCAGGCCATAGCGTCCGTAGTGGGCGCACGCCAACGGAAAGAGGGGTATCTAATGGGGGACGGATATGCCGTGGCATGGGCATTCGGGCATCTGGTCGGTCTTGCCATGCCCGAAAGTTACGGTCTCTCCGGTTTCCGTCGGGAACACCTGCCCATATTGCCACAAGAGTTCAGGCTTGTTCCCCGTCAGGTGCGAGAGGGTAAGGCTTACAAGGACGATCCCGGAGTCGTCAGGCAATTGGGAGTGATCCGGAACCTGTTCGACAGGTGCGAGTCCATCATCGTCGCCACCGACGCTGGTCGTGAGGGTGAGTTGATTTTCCGTTACGTGTACAACTATCTCGGTTGTACCAAACCCTTTGCCCGTCTGTGGATCTCCTCGCTCACCGACAAGGCCATCCGTGAGGGATTGCGGAATCTCAGGGAGGGAAGCCTTTACGACAACCTTTACCTCTCCGCCAAAGCCCGCAGCGAGGCGGACTGGCTCGTGGGCATCAACAGCTCTCAGGCACTCAGCCTTGCCGCCGGACAGGGCGTGTTCTCCCTGGGACGGGTACAGACACCCACATTGGCGATGATCTGCTCACGCTACCGGGAGAACAGGCAGTTCGAGTCCCGGACATATTTCCGGATAAAGGTTTCGGTCTCTAAAAACGGCATCGACTTTTCCGCACTCTCACAGAACCGCTTCGATGATCTCGACACAGCCACCGCCAAGCTTCGTGAGGTTAAGGACGGCGGTATGCTTGCCGTCACTTCCGTAGAACGCAGGGAGGCCGTTCAAGAGCCGCCGTTGCTCTATGACCTGACCGCCTTGCAGAAAGAGGCCAACAGCAAACTGGACTTCTCCGCAGACAAGACGCTCACGCTTGCGCAAAGCCTGTACGAGAAGAAAGTGCTAAGCTATCCACGTACCGGCAGCCGTTATATATCCGAGGATGTTTTCGACGAGATCCCCTCGCGCATAATGCTCCTGCGGCAATATCCACGTTTCACCGCCACCGCATCCGTCTTGCCGGACGCACCGCTCAACCGCCGTCCGGTAGATGATGCCAAAGTCACCGACCACCATGCGCTTCTCATCACCGAGAACCTGCCCGAAGGTCTGTCGCAGGACGAGCAGGCTATCTATGAAATGGTTGCCGCACGCCTGCTCGAAGCCTTCTTGCCATGTTGCGTCAAGGAAATGACCGAAGTTGCCTTGTCCGCAGGCGGTGAGATATTCACCCTCAAGAGTGCGGTCATCAAGTCAGCCGGTTGGCGTGCCGTGTGTGGCGAGCCGGAAGAGGAGGCGGAGGAAACCACGTTGCCGGGACTGCAAACGGGTGAAACCCTGCCACTGCTCGCCTCCGAAACAGTGGAGAAACAGACCAAGCCCAAACCACTGCATACCGAGAGTTCACTGCTCTCCGCCATGGAGCATTGCGGCAAAGAGATCAGCGACGAACAACTGCGTGCCGGAATCCGTGAGATCGGTATCGGCACTCCGGCCACTCGTGCAGCTGTCATCGAAACATTGTTTGCCCGTGACTATATACGCCGGGACAAGAAGAACCTTGTGCCTACCGAAAAAGGACTGGCGGTTTACGATACGGTAAAGGACAAAAAGATTGCCGACGTCGAAATGACAGCGGCGTGGGAGAACACCCTCGCCAAAATAGAAACCGGAGAGGCCGATGCCCTCTCTTTCCGCCGGAACATAGAGGTCTATACCGCACAGATCGTTACCGAACTGCTGGCCGCCACCCTTGATGTCGCTCCTTCAGGAGAGCAATGCACTTGTCCCAAGTGCAGGAAGAGCCGCATCCTGTTCTTCGACAAGGTTGCCAAATGCGCCGATGTCGATTGCAGCTTCACCCTGTTCCGTAACAAGGGAGATAAGATACTGACCGACGGACAGATCATCGAGCTGGCGACCAAAGGCCGCACTCCTCTTGTCAAAGGCTTCAAGAGCCGTGAGGGCAAGAGCTTCGATGCCGCACTGGTGCTTAATCCTGACTTTACCATAAGTTACTCCTTCCCGGACAGGAAACCGCAGGAAAAGAAAAGCGGCAGGAAGAAATAACCCGTCCGAATTGTATCACTTAATAATCCGATAATTATATGAATCAGAATAAATCCAATGTGCCGGTATCCGTAGCGGAAGAACCGGATGAATTATCTTACTACCGTCTTACCCTGTTGTCCTTCCTGCGTGAGTCGCATCCGGACTTGGCGGATGACGAGTCTTTCGTCACCACCCGCAGCGATCAGGCCGCCGAAGCCTTCAGCGCAGCCATCCGTTCCGGCCTGACCTACGACGATGCGGCGCAACAGGCAAACGCCCTGCTTTTTCAGGGGTTGCATTTCTCACCTTTGGACACGCTGGTCACCGTCCTCTGGAACGAGTTCGCCGCCGAAGTCCCCGAAGGCAGCGCACGCAGCGTGGCCTTGCAGTTGCTTCCCGAATGCCGGAAGGTCTTCTCCGGCTATACGCTCTCGGATGATTTCATGTTCAGCCCGGAGTTCGAGCAGCTCTATGACGAGCTGACAGGTACGGTTGTAATCTGGCTGGAAGAGAATGGCTTATAATAAAAAGGCACATCTCAGGGACAATATAGAGGCAATCCGGCTGATGTTCCGTTTGGAGAAGGAACAACGCACCGCCACACCGGAGGAAGCGGGCACACTCGCCGCCTACTCCGGGTTCGGAGGCATCAAGGCGGTTCTTTCCCCTTTCGGGAAACTCACCGACATACTCCGCTGGACACAGGCCGACCGTGAACTGTTCCCCCTGGTTACGGAACTTCACAACGTCCTGCATGACGGAGCCGCTGACGAACGTGAATACAAACGGCTGGTGGAAAGCGTGAAGGCATCCACCTTCACCGCTTTCTACACACCGCCGGCGATTGTCAATGCCATTGCCTCTTCTTTGGGCGAACACGGAGTGTCGCCCGGCCGTTTCCTCGATCCTTCATCGGGAACCGGCAATTTTGTTTCAGCCTTCCAACCGCAATTCCACTCCGCAGCCGGCAACGCCCCCGAAATTGTCGCCTATGAAAAGGATTTGCTTACCGGCCGCATCCTCGCCCGGCTCCATCCCGAAGCACAGGTCAATATCAAGGGCTTCGAGGAACTGCCCCCGCATCGCAACGGCTATTTCGACGTGGTGAGCAGCAACATCCCCTTCGGCGACATACGTGTTTTCGACCCGTCCTTCGACAACGGCACGGCCAGGCGTTTTGCGCTGAACAGCCTGCACAACTATTTCTTCGCCAAAGGGCTGGATGCCGTCCGTGAGGGAGGCATCCTTGCCTTCATCACCTCGCAGGGGGTGATGAACTCCGCTATGGCCTATCCGGTAAGGCAATACCTGATGAACCAATCCCGGCTGTTATCGGCTGTCCGCCTGCCCAACAACCTCTTTACAGATTATGCCGGTACGGAGGTGGGCAGCGACCTGGTCATCTTGCAGAAGGACACACTTTCCCAAAGGGAATACACCCCGCTCGAACGGTCTTTCGTCGAAGTCGGCACGCAGGCCGACGGGACGACGCAGAACGAGTATTTCGAGCATACCGCCGCCATCGTGCATACACGTGGCCATGTCGGTACCGATCCCTACGGCAAGCCGGCACGCATCTATCTGCATGACGGAGGTATGGAAGCCATCGCCGCCGACATGAAGTATTTCCTTGACCGCAACCTCTCGGAACAGCTCGACCTGGACTTGTATCTCCGCCATTCACCCGTGCAGGAGTTCCGCAACCTGGTGAGCCGTCCGGCGGAAACCATGCAGCAACGCATCGCACAGGTGCGGGAAATCAACCGGTCCGGTGACGTGAGCGGACATTCCACTTCTACGGATCAACAGACGGTACAGGTGGAGCGTCGGACTCCCACGCCGGAGCAGCCTTCAACGGATGCCCGGCCAACCGCCGCAAAGACCATGCCGGAGCCGGTCATGTCCCTGTACGACCTTTTCGGCTTCACCCAAGAGGAGCGTTCACAGGTCAGGAAAAGGAAAACAAGGAGCACGAAGAAGGACTCCGGGCAGTTGTCCCTTTTCGATATGCCACCGTTGGAGCAACATCCCGCCCCGACCGAACCGGCTCCCCAAGAGAAAGAGCGGCAGGAGCAGGAACGTCAGGAACGGGAACGCCGCCGGCAGGAGGAAGAGGCCGCACGTCAGGAGCGCATGAAGCCCCGTCCTTATCCGGCCGACCTACAGGGGCACCACCGTAACGGCTCTCTTGTGGACGACGACGGGCAGATAGGCTACCTTTCCGCCATCGGCGAGGCCGCACCGGTATTCAACCCGTTGGATCTGCCCGAACGCCAGCGACGCCGTGCGTCGCTATACATCGAGATACGTGACACCTACCATCACCTGTACGAGAACGAAGCCGCCACCCATGCCGAAAATCCGGCGTTGCGCACCATGCTCAACACCCTTTACGATGATTTCATCCGTCAGTTCGGCAACCTGAACGACAAGAAGAACATCGACTTGTTCCGCATGGATGCGGGTAACCGTGAGATACTGTCGCTGGAGCGTTACATCGACGGCCGGGCGGTCAAGGCCGACATCTTCGACCATCCCGTTTCGTACAACATCAACGAGATCACCCATACCGACGACGTGCACGAGGCGCTCACCGCCTCGCTCAACAAGTATGGCAACGTGAACATGTCGTACATGGAGTCCCTGACCGACAAGTCGCAGTCCGCCCTGTTGGAAGAACTGCGTGGGCGAATATTTTACAATCCCCTCTCGAAGAACTACGAGATTGCCGACCGTTTCATTTCCGGCAACGTCATGGCCAAAGCCGAACATATCGAAGAATATTTGCAGTCGCATCCCGACAACGGCGAGGCACGCATTTCCCTCGAAGCCCTGCGGCAGTCGCTTCCCACGCCCATACCTTTCGAGGATCTGGATTTCAATTTCGGCGAGCGTTGGATACCGGCGGGAGTGTACAGCCGCTACGCCTCATGGCTGTTCGACACGGACGTGTCCGTCCGCTATACCGCCAGCAGTGACGAGTACAGCATCAAGGCCGACATGATCTCCCCACGCATCATGAACCAGTATTCGGTGCGTTCGGAAAGCCGCATCTTCAACGGCATCGCCCTCATGCGCCATGCCATCCACAACACCACACCCAACATCACCAAAACCGTCTTGGACAAGACGGGCAACGAGATGAAGATACGTGATCCGGAGGTCACCCTGCTCGCCAACAGCAAGATTGATGAAATCCGGAGCGGCTTCTCCGACTGGCTCATGGAGCAGTCGCCGGAGTTCAAGCGGAAAATGGCGGACATGTACAACCGCAAGTTCAACTGTTTCGTCCGCCCCAAGTACGACGGATCGCACCAGAGCTTTCCCGACCTCGACCTCAAGGGCTTGGGGATTCCCGACCTGTACCCCAGCCAGAAGGACTGCATCTGGATGCTCAAGCAGAACGGAGGGGGCATCGCCGATCACGAGGTGGGTGGTGGCAAGACGCTCATTATGTGCTGTGCCGCCTACGAGATGAAACGTCTGGGATTGGCGAACAAGCCCCTTATCACCGGCCTGAAGGCGAATATTCACGAGATCGCACAGACTTTCGCCACCGCCTACCCCAACGCCAAAGTCCTCTATCCCGGCAAGGAGGACTTCACGCCGGAACGCCGTGTCGAGATTTTCCACCGGATGAAGAACAACGACTGGGACGCCATCATCCTCTCGCACGAGCAGTTCGCCATGATACCGCAGTCTCCCGAAATCCAGCGTGACATCCTGCAACAGGAGCTGGACAGCGTGGAAGAGAACCTCGAAGTCCTCTACCAGCAGGGTGCGGAAGTGAGCAACGCACAGATCAAGGGCATGGAGAAGCGCAAGATGAACCTTGAGGTTAGGCTGAAAGAGCTGCTCCACGAGATCGAAACCCGCAAGGACGATGTGGCGGACTTCAAGCGCATGGGCATCGACCACCTCTTTGTCGATGAATCGCACCGGTTCAAGAACCTGATGTTCACAACCCGGCACGACCGTGTGGCAGGTCTGGGCAACAGCGAGGGCAGCCAGCGTGCGCTCAACATGCTCTTCGCCCTGCGCACCATCCAGCAGCGCACCGGCAAGGACTTGGGAGCCACCTTCCTGTCGGGAACCACCATTTCCAACTCGCTGACCGAGCTGTACCTGCTCTTCAAGTACCTGCGCCCCCGGGAATTGGAGCGTCAGGGGATCAACTCCTTTGATGCATGGGCGGCGGTATTTGCCCGAAAGTCCGTCGATTACGAGTTCTCCGTCACCAACGAGGTGGTGCAGAAAGAGCGTTTCCGCTACTTCATCAAGGTTCCGGAACTCGCCTCGTTCTATTCCGAGATCACCGACTTCCGTACCGCAGCCGACATCGGCATCGACCGTCCGGAGAAGAACGAGATACTGCACAACATCCCCCCGACGCCCGACCAGAGGGAGTTCATACAGAAGCTCATCGAGTTCGCCAAGACCGGCAATGCCACCGTACTGGGCCGCCCGCCACTGAACGAGAGAGAGGAGAAAGCGAAGATGCTCATCGCCACCGACTACGCCCGGAAGATGTCGCTCGACATGCGGCTCATCGATCCGCTCTCCTACGGCGACGACAAGGACAACAAGGCCACCCATTGCGCCGATATGATTGCGAAGTATTACAATAAATACGCCGGGCATAAAGGCACTCAGTTCGTTTTCTCGGACTTGGGAACCTACAAGCCCGACCAGTGGAATCCGTATTCGGAGATCAAGCGCAAGCTGGTGGAGGATCACGGCATCCCCGAAGACCAGATACGTTTCATTCAGGAAGCCAAGACCGAGAAAAAGCGCAAGGCGATGATCGAGGCGATGAACGAGGGAAAGATACGTGTTCTCTTCGGCTCTACTGAAATGCTGGGCACGGGAGTCAACGCCCAGAAGCGGTGTGTCGCCATCCATCACCTCGACGCACCGTGGCGGCCTTCTGACTTGCAGCAGCGGGACGGCCGGGGCATCCGCAAGGGCAACGAGGTGGCCAAGCTCTATGCGGACAACAAGGTGGACGTGATAATCTACGCCGTGGAGAAGTCACTTGACAGCTACAAGTTCAACCTGCTCTACAACAAGCAGCTTTTCATCACCCAGCTCAAGCAGAACAACATGGGCTGCCGTACCATCGACGAGGGAGGCATGGACGAGAAAGGAGGCATACCCTTCTCCGAGTACGTGGCGGTACTTTCCGGAAATACCGACCTGCTCGACAAGGCACGGTTGGAGAAACGGATTGCCGGCATGGAAGGGGAGCGCAAGGCCTTCCAGCGTGGCAAGGGGGAGTCACGCATCAAGCTGGAAACTTTCCTGGCGAACCGGGCAAGCAACGATGACATCATCGCCCGTGTCAGGAAAGACAAGGCAGCCATCGAGAGCCGTATGCAGTACGACAAGGAGGGCAACAGGCTCAATCCCTTGCGGATTGACGGTGTGGCAGGCGATGATCCGAAAGTGATTGCCGCCAAGCTCCACGAGATAGAAGACAAGGAGCGTACGCACGGCCAGCCGAAAGTGATAGGCTCCCTCTATGGTTTCGACATCGTTGTCAAGACCGATACCACCGTCAAGGACGGTCTGGACTTCTGCGAGAACCGTTTTTTCGTGCGTGGCGAAGGCAACTTCCTCTACAACTACAACAACGGCCGTCTGGCAGTCGATCCGAAAACCGCCTGCCAGAACTTCATCAACGCTTTCGACAGCATCCCCCGCCTGATAGAGAAATACACGAGAGACAACGAAGCTATCGAGAAGGAACTCCCCGTCCTGGAACAGGTCGTCGGGGAAGTCTGGAAAAAGGAGGACGAGCTGAAGCAGCTCAAGGCCGACCTTGCCGCCCTTGACCGCAAGATCCTGCTCTCCCTCAAATCAGTGGATGCACAGGAAAAGAACAACGACGGAGTGATCGAAGTCGTGCCCTCCCAACCGGTAACGCCCGACGGACAGGATAACGCCCCCGCCGCCGATGCTCCGCCCGGCAGTCCCTCATCGGGCAGTGTCCCCACGCAGGACACGCCCCCTGCCGAGCCTTATGTCCACCGGATGCCCGACTTCCTCACCGACAGGCAGCGCACTCCGCCCAAACTAAGCGGAATGCCCAAAAGCATCAGCATCAAAGAGGCAATGGACGCACTCGGCGGCAAGCTCGTCACCGGAGGTGTCCCCAAACCCGGCAACAAGGACGATCCCGATTCAGATCAGCCCGAAAAGCCCAAACCCAAGCTGAAATTATAGCCCCTATAACCGAAGCCACAAAACAACCCCACCCCGCCAGCTTTCCATGAAGCAGCGGAGTGGGGTTCCAATAAATATATAATAGATATTATCTTTTCTTTTTTAGATTCCGACCTTTCTTCTTTTGAGTTCTTTTGGGAATACATGCTACATATTTAGATAAAAAGTGACAATCTTTATCTTCACTTACTATATCAACAAAATCTTTGGGAGATAAATGTTCATAAAGTCCTAATTTGCATTTCCCCTTTCTTGACATATTAATATCCAAATGATGTATAGGATGTCTGGCTTCCTTACCTTTTGCCGTTATTGGATCATAATCGTATCGCAAATAACTAGGTTCTGTGTGCAGTAATAATTCCAGAATATCTAAGGAAGCCTGAGTGTTAGAGCCATCATCATTCATCCATGCATCAATAAAATTGCCATTTGTTGCTAAAGAACTTATAATTCCAATACATTCAGATATAACTTGATTAGTTACTTCTACATTTTTTTCCGTAGAGTAAATTTTTACATTACCACCATCCTGTTTTATATTTAATGGATAAGAGACACAAAAATATTTATTGTGAGAAATAAAAAGAAAAGCTCTAGAATTTTTGCATATATCCATCATTAAAAAAGGTTTTGAAATACTATTAATATTTTCTTCGCTTAGGTGAGGAAAACTTATAAGTTTACGCGATATTAAAAGAATTAAATATGCATAGTCTTTCATTCCATCTTTATGAACCTTATAATCATCTAATTCATAGTTTTCTATAGGAATTATTACTCTTTTCATATCATTGAACTCATTAAGCTAACCATTGTTTTTAATTTTTCATAATCTAAATTTTTTATTTTATCAATATTAATAGTTGCAAGAATATTTTCTTGCATTTTCATGTCGTTTATATTTAACTCTTTAAATACTTTTTTTAGTTTTTCTGCTAAAGATTCCACTCGTTTAGCACCTTCAAACCACTTTAACATATCTTGTGTTTCCTCCTGTGTTGGAGCTGTTACTTCTATCTTTTTATCTCTTAATGTCATACGTATACCTTGTAAAATTTCTGCTGTAAGTCCATTTTCTTCACCTTTTTCAATTAAAAGATAAGAGCGAATAAAAGAACGAGTCAGCATAGTGTATAAAGTATTTCGATATGAAATTGTAGAATGAATTTTCTTTGTGATACAAATAACTATAGGAAACTCAAGTCCTTTTACGTTATTTCGATTACTAATAAAAACAGAATCTTTAGCTGTATGCTTTGTTTCATAAGCTACATTTGTTTTCCATTCAAATTGCATATTTATAATATTGACTATATTAGAAGACAAATCATAAATGTAACTTTCATCATCAATATATATAATACCAATATCTTCAGGGCTAACATTAGGAAATTCCTCTTTGATTTCTATTAATATTTTTTTTATACCATTACAAAAGTTATCTGTCCTTAATATCTCAAAACTTCGAAATTCATCATTATCATCGTCAAAACGATGTAAAGGATATCGAGTAAGAGAGAATACATTCTCTTTTTTTTCTACAATATAACCACATTGTTTCCATTCTTCTTCCTTTAACCACCATAATTTCTTTTTCTCATAAAGTCCTAACCCTAAAGCATGCGCTATCATTAGAGTTTTTGGATCTGTACGATAACAATTACTTAATAATAATGTCGGAGTCCTTTTAGATTTTTTGCTTTTGAACTATCTTGTTGAAGAATAGAGTGTTACCATTTAGGAATAGACGGATAGGTAACGATTTAGAAATGAGCGGAGTGCATTGAGGCACATTGTTTTGAATAGCCAAAGAACGCTCACTATTTCACTTGCAAAGATAACCCTTTGCGAGGGAAAGTGAGCGTTTTTGCGTAATTTTCTTCTTAAAAGTTTTGTCGCAACTGAAATACAACGATGAAAGGAAAAAGTATGCGTATTCATTTACAGCCGTTGCGAGCGGTTACGGTTGATAAGCTGTTTCCATTTCTGTTCGCACCAATCGCTAATGGGAAGTCCGTTGATGGTGAGGAGTGGTCGCTTCTTCTCGTCCTTGATGATACGGATTTCGCTGTCCTCTTCCGTGAACTCTCTCTTGTATAATCCCGAATAGGCTTTAGCCGTTCCTCGTTGGGGAGTCTCCGTGCGATACATCTCCGCTATTCTGTCATCAGAGAAATCCATCTTTCGGAGCATCAGACGGATATTCAAGAGTTGGTAGAAACCACTGAAGAAGCGTTTTATCCAATTCCGCTCTTCCTCGTAAATCTGCACGGTCTCTTTCAATTCGGCAATGGCTCTATCCCTTTCCTTAACCGTATCCTGCAAAAGGACGACCTCCTTTCGGACTTCATTCTTCTCCTTTTCCGAAAGATACCGTTGTCGTTCAGCTTCCTGCTCCAAGTCTTCTATGCGTTTCTCTGCCTTGTCGAGTTCGGAGTTGCCAAAGAGGGAGTACAGCGTGCCTTTCATTCGGAGCTTGCCTGCCTGCTTCTCCAGCTCCTTTATCTTGGCTGTGAGTTCCGCCTTTTGAGCTTCCTTCTCTTTCGTAGATTTGAGAATTTCCTTGTAATACTCCATCGTGGTGCGGTGCTTGGCGACCGAGCCGTATACGCCCCGTTCCAATCCGAAACGCTGCATTCGCTTGGCATAGTCCGTCTGATACTGCTCCAGCTTCTTGGGCGTAAGCACATCATCGGCACAAAGCCGTACCTTGTTCTTCTTCGTCTTGTACTTCCGCTTCCCATTCTCGGCTTCCTCTTTGGCTTTCCTCCTTTCACCCGTGACAATCGGAACAACTGTGGCGTGAATATGGGGCGTTTCCTCATCTGCGTGCAGCGTGGCAGCGACCACGTTGTCCGCCCCGAAAGTGGAGCGAAGCCAATCCATTGATTCATCGCACCACTCGTACAGGCGTCCTTCCTGCTCTATACGAGCCATATCCTTTGGTGAGCTTGACAGAATAAAGCGTAAGGCTTTAACTTGGTTCTTTGCTACCTTTCGGTAGATACCGGCTGTGGCGATACGATGCTCTATCGCTTCGCTACGGTTGGTTACATTTGCAGGGAATTGCACCAATTCCCTGTTCAGGTGTGTGCGAGAAGGATCGACGTTACTCGGGGTATATGTCCGCGCTATATGAGCAGTATTTCCCGAGTCGTTGCTTCTCGCCTTGTCTATATGTAATACGGCGTAGCCCATAAGATGAATATTGCTTTAAGGGGTATCCAAAGGGGCGAAGTCCCTTGGCTCAGAAGGGTATTTTTAGCGATAACGGAGTGCAGCGTGAAGAAAATACCCTAATGAGCTATGGCATTTCTCGAAATGTCCGCTCCGCCCTGCTCGTACTTCTTTCTTGTTGCGTTGCATTCTGTGAATGCCTGCACGCTTTGTTTCTAAGTTTTGCTCTGCAAACTTGCTGCTCTGAGGAACTGCCGTAGCTATCGAAACAAAGCCGTTTATTCGCATACATTTTATTTCCTGAATCTTTGAACACCTGATGATAGAATAATGTTGTTTGCTCTCTTTTGCCTTATCGTCTAAGTCCTCGTTTGCGAGGTGGTATCACCTGCTTTAGTTCTGTTCTTTGGGCGACGTGATAGTCGTTGAGGTCTTTGTATCGGGCATAGTATTGGCTCATATCCTCTACCTTGATGCCTGAAGATTGGATACCCTGAAGAGCTTGCCGTCCTGCCTCATCGTTGTCGAAGAATGCTCGAACGGAGTCGCTGCCTTTCTCGTGGAGATAGGCGATGGCTCGTGGAAGATTGTTGACCGAGTTCAGAACTATGGAAGGCGAAATGCTTTCTTTCCCTTTCATTGTGAGATAGGAAAGGAAATCCATAAAGCCCTCGAAGATGCAAAGAGAAGCGTTGTGCGTTTCTCCTGCAATCACGGAAATATCCTTTGGAGCGATTGTGCCTTTGAATGTCTTGTCGCCCCGAAGCTCATACCCTCCTGCACGATTGGCAAAGCCGATGGCAGAATACTCTCGTCCTCCTACCTCGTAACGAACGTGACGGAGATAAGGGCTTGCCACGGCAAGGTCTATCCTGCGTACCTCTCGAAGATAGTTTTGCAGATACAGGGGCAACTCTTCGCTGATGAAGAGAATACGCCTTACATTACTTGGTCGCTGTTCATCTCTTATCTGCTCTGTGTGAGTTTCACGATGAAAGGAAGAGAAAGCGAGGGTTATCGCTTTTCTTTCGGCAAGATGTGCCATTGCTTCGTAGGCACTGCATCCTTGCATCTGCATCACAAGGTCGATGATGCTTCCACCTTGGCTTGTCCCATAGTCGTGCCACAAGTTTTGCCGAAAGTCCACTTTCAAGCTGGCATTGGGGTCTTCTCGGTAGGGTGCATTGTAAAGGGCATAGCCGTTGTAACGTTTGGCAGGCTCAATGCCACAGGCGTGCAGGTAGTCACCTATCGGTATCGCTTTGATGTATTGTAGGTCGTAATATTCGTTGTTCATTGTTGGATTTGGGTTATTCATATTCATTGTTCGTTATTTCATTGTTTGCTCTGTTTTCTCTTTTTAGAATTTTCCTCTTTTTATCTTACTACCCTTCGACACTCGAATAAGTGACTGACAGTGAAAGAGAAAAGTGTAACACTTCATTCTGTTTTATCCTTCTACATCTCCTGTCTACGCTTTTCCTCATTCCTTCTGCCGTAGAAGCGTAGAAAGATGGTAGTAAGCTGTGTCGCAAGATGGATACCTCCTGCAATCCTTTCTCTTTCACTGTATTATCCTTAGTTGTAGTAACGTAGTAAGGAGAATAGGAAAGAAAAGAGAAAGGAATATTGCAAAGGAGAGTGATAATAACAGAGTGCTATGGCGGTTGCTCGGGGTGAATCTTGCGGACGGCATAGACATATACGGGATTGCCGTTTATCCTGCGACACTCCCTCGTATAGCCAGCCTTTCGCAAGGCTTCGCCCATCCGCTTGGGAGAGAGCTGCTGTCGGGTATAGCAGGAGAGGTAACCCACTATCTCCGAATTGGTCATATAGAAGCGTTTTGTTGCCGTCTCTGCCTCCGTGGGAAAGGTGAAATAGCGGAGCAACAGTTCCATCTCTGTCGTATAGACTTGGAAGGCTTCGCTGTTATGGTGCAGTTCGATAATCTCCTCATCGTTGAACCAATAGCGAAACCCGTCATTCAATAGGGTCTTGGCTTCGCTGTAAACGGCATCCATCGGAATGCTCTTGGCTCGGTCTATCTCTATCGCCAGCACCTCAAAAGGGAGGAAGCGTCTGCTCCCTGTCGGGTCGGTGAGGAAGTCGTTGCCATTGACCGAAGCCACAAAACTCGCCAAGTGGGGTCGCTCCTCGATATGCTTCTCGTAAGGCATACGGTACTTTACCTGCGGACAGGTGATAAGGTTCTTCAGTTCGTTCTCGTCCCGTTTGTTGAGGGCTTTGAGCTGGTCGTCAATGTTGATGATGAGGTTTTGCCCGATAAGGCTCAGCACGTCCTTCTCCTGTGGGTATATCTTCCCCGTATAGCGGTAATCGGAGAGAGAGGGAGGACAGAGCAAGTCAAGGAACGTGGTCTTGAACTTGCCCTGCTCGCCTGTCAGCACAAGGCAGGTATGATTACGACATTGCTTGTCGTCCATTGCATTGGCGACCACTGCTACGAGCCACTTGGTGAGGTATTCTTTCCATTTCTCGGAGTTGGTTACGCTCACGCAGTCGGCAAGGGCGGTAATAGCTTCCGCATTTCTTTTCGTCAGCGGTAAGGCTTCGAAATAGGTTTGTACAGGGTTGACACGTGGGGAGAAATCGCTTTCGATGATGCTGTACAGGTTATCGGGCGAGGTCTGTACATCGGCTTCCTTATCTAAAGCTCGTTTGAGGGTATTGATGCAGTAGCGGTCTATGGCTGTGTAATCGCCCGTTCCTCGTGGACGGTGCTCCGCTCGGTGCAACACGGTGTTGTACCGAAATTCGTAACGAGCCGAAAGGAACTCTTCTATTTGCGTGTTCTTGGAGAGGTTGTCCTTCTCTTCTTTTTTCATTGTTCGTATCTCTTTTATTTGCTTGATTTTGAACTTTCATCCGAAAACGGATGCTGAAACCAAGTTAAAGAGGCGAACAAGTGAAGCCAAGCCTTATGGTGTTGTTGCATCGAGGTGCTGCATATTTCTTCGGCAAAAGGAAAGGACACCTCACATTTTCTCCTCAAAAATCAGAAAACGACAAATGGAAGAACGGGAAACGCTACCCGAATGGCTGTATCGAATTACGTGCAGATGCATGCCTTTGCCTTTTCGATGAAATCAGAGGGAAAAGCCTAAAAAGACAGGTAGGAAGATTCTCTCTAACAGAGCCACTTCATACTATATCGACGCCGAAAGTATCCACTTAGCAGGAATGGGGTAAACAGTATATGTTGGTTCGTTATTTTCGCATCGAAACCGGATTTTTCCTCTCGGAAGGAATTTGAAGAAACGGAGAGAAAAGGCAGGGAATCCCTTCTGAAAACAGATAGGTTTTACTTATACATTTGCCTGCAAGTTCCTGTTATTTCCCTTGATTTCATCAGGTCTGGGAACAAGGATTTCGGCTGCATACATTTGCATCAAAAAGAGAAAATAACAACAATTAAAACGATATTGATATGAGATTTACAGCCATCGACTCCTCCGCTTGGGAGGAACTGAAAAAGAGCATCGAAGAGTTGGCTCTTTGCATGAGAGAACATTTCGGGACGAAGCCCGAAGTCCCCGACTTGTTGCACAATGGGGACGTGTGCCGAATACTGAACATCAGCAAGCGAACGCTCCAGCACTATCGGGATACTTCCGTGCTACCCTTTATCCAAATCGGGCATAAATGTTATTACAAACGTGAGGATGTGGAAACACTCCTCGAAAAGTCGAACCGAAAAATACAATGACTATGGAACATGAAATCGTAAACAAAGAAACACCCGAAATGAAACAACTCATTTCGGGCATTCAAGAAGTAAGCAAACGTATTCGGGAGATTGCCCAAACGCATCGTCCGCTGTTCGGAGGAGAAATCTATCTCACGGGGAGAGAAGTGTGCGAACACCTTTTCGTCAGTCCTCGCACCTTGCAAGACTATCGGGACAAGGGCATTATTCCCTACACTCAAATCGCAGGGAAGATACTCTACAAGCTCTCCGACTTGGAGAAGCTTTTGGAAGAAAACTATAAGCAAAGATCTTTTTAGAAGCTCTCTGTTTGTGTATATGTTAGCAAGGCATGTTATTTACAAGTTTCTTTTTCATAAAAACGGCATTTGGGGGTATGTTATAAAAGATTATGCGGAAACATACATCATCATAAAGATAGCTAAAACTTCTTTTTTTAAAACAATGAACTAACTATATGAATTTAACAACGCCATATTTTTATACATGACAAAAAATAAAAACACTACTTAGGGCAACTCATCATTAGCGAGGTTACCGTTCTATAGATAAATCATCAATTTCCCCTATATGTTGAGTATCCGTATGGGCTAAGCGTAATAGGTACATGGTAATGGCTGTCGTCTTTTATTTCAAAAACGACTTCTATAAAAGGATAAAAACTAGCCTGTTTAAGCCGCTCGAAATAAGGTAATGTAAAATATGTCAACTTGTAAATACCTCTATGATCGGTTCCATTCTCTTTCAAAAAATCTTTGATACGTCCATTTTTATCTGTAATCTTTTCATCAATGATTACCCAGTCTTTATCTCCATTCAATTTCGAAAGTCTAATACTTACTCCAGATGCAGGACGACCTTGAGTAATATCTAAAATATGACTGGATAATTGAAACTTCACATCCTGAGCAAATGTAAAACTAAAGAATCCCAACAATAATGATATTATTAATACGAATCGTTTCATTTTATTTATTATTTAAGTTGTTAATTATTATTTCCATTACAGCCAAACCTACTTTAGCAATGCGGACATCTTCACTACCATGAGCGCCTCCGACACCTATTCCACCTACAACCTTCCCATCAATAAAAACAGGAACACCCCCATCCATAATTAAAATATTTTCATCCAGATAACGAATATCCTCTGGTATCTTACCTTCTTTGACCCCTTTAAGAATCTCTGAGGTTTCTCTTTTCTGGGAATTGGCTGTGAAAGCTTTTTTGTAACTGGCTCTCAACGTGTGCACGCCTGCGTCCTGATGTCTCAATACCGAAAGGACTTGTCCCGACCGGTCTACAATAGTGACGCAAATCTTAAAGCCGTTTTTTTCAGCTTCTTCAAAGGCTGCTTGCGCAATCTTCATTGCCATATCTCCTGTCAAAATTGGTTCATAAACCTGTTTTGACTGTGCTTTCATTCCCACATGCAGAAATAGCAACATAAATATAAAACAAAATCTCATGGTTGAATAGTAAATCCTAAATACTCTACTGCTTCTTTTGCGATCTTATGGTCATTTTCACCACCACCAGCTCCGGAAACTCCAATGGCTCCGATCAATATGCCGTCTTTCCATATAGGAACACCTCCTCCTAAAAGCAACAATTCAGGCATTGATTCCAGATTTCCAGAAGAAGAATCCGATAACACCTTTTTCATTAAGTCCCAACTTGCAGATTTTGTAGATACTGAAGTATATGCTTTCCTTCGAGATGCTTCGGTATTATGAACGCCGACATTATCTCCCTTCAAAAGTAGAATTGTAGCTCCGGAAGAATTTACTACAGCTACAGATACATTTTTGCCCATCTTCTTCGCTTCCACTTTCGCCTGCTCAGCCAATTTCAAGGCTCCATTTTGTGTTAAATCAAGAGATTTATTTACGCATTGTGCCGACAGATGATAATCTCCTATAAAAAGCACAAAGAGAACTCCTAAAATTAGTTTTGTTAACTTGTTCATAAAGTTAAGATATTTTATGGCTTATGCCCTTCTGTTAAAATAACACATGCTCGTTTGCATTATATTACCAAGATGACACAAGGGAGCTACTCCCTCCGGTAGTCACCGGCCAAGCTACCGCCACCACCGCAGAAGAACATCAAGTCGTAACGGTCGTCGAACTTAGAGGTGAATACATTCATTTCGTTGCCGTTATTCATTGGGCGAATGGTCATTACCGATTTCATATCAGGATTAACATCCTTCATGTTAATCTCAATCTGGTTGTTCACAATTGTACCTTGACCTTTAAATTCACATCCCTTTCCAGCACCGCCGGTTTGTGCGATAGCCACTTCCACGCGCCTGTCGTTTATTTTAGTAATTGTCAGCATTTGTTTGTAAGCACCTTTTTCGTCAGAACCGCAGTTATATGTGCCCACGAACTTGTCTGCCAACATTTCAGTTTCTTTTTTGAGCATATACTCCTCTTTCACCTCTTTCTTTTCGCCGATTTGAGCCAATAGGTCTGCAGAAATCAGTTTATACATTTGCGTTTCGCCATCAAATGTTTTAACGGTAAATATGCTGTCGGTAAATGACCATTTACCATCTACTGTTTCAGACGTATTATCCGAGTCCATATACATTCTTGTCAGATAGGCTGTGCTATCTGCGTTCAGAGTCAGGTGTGTGTGGATACCCGGGCAAGATGCGCAAGGCAGTGTAGCGGAGTACATACCCATGTTGTCCGTAACGTCAACCGGTTCGCTTGTATGAGCCATCTTATTGTTACATCCGCAAAATGTCACTACGGACAGCAATAATGCTTCAATCATTTTTCTGTTCATTCCTTTCTAGTTTTAGAGACAAATATGATTACAAAATTACATTTTTTTTGAATAGAAGCCATGAAGCAGTTCTTAATAAATCGTAATTAGTATAAAAGCACACGTATGAGGTTTTTCGTTATATTAGGGGTAACCAAACTACCATTATCAGGGAAGTCAATAATGGTCTCTTCGACGATGACAACAATACCTCTCTCAACATCAACCTGTACTTCTTGGGGTGTTGTCATGTTTTCAGTTTGTCATGTTTTCAGTGGCACAAAGCTTCGCTGCCGTAGCTTGGGGTGCAAAACACATCGCAGCAATAGCCACGACTAACGATGCAAATAATTTTTTCATAGTCCTTTCGAAAACTATGGAAAGCACTCTACTGCCTCCTTTCGCCACGCAATATAGCAAAAAAAACTGTTCCACAAACTTTTGGTGTGTTTTTCCGCGCAAATGAATGAAAAATACCCAATAATGGGGGATGCAAAAACACGCCTCATTACACACTACAATATAAATCTAGCCTCTGCTTTCTTCCTGTTTATTAACTTGTCCATATCGTTTGCAATCTTTTGGTCAGTGATTTGAGCGTAAATTTGTGTGCTGGCAATGGATGAATGCCCCATCATCTTGGCAATGCTCTCCATCGGGATACCAGCCTCCAAAGTCAGCGTACCGAAGCTATGGCGGGCAACGTGCCAAGTTAGCGGAGTTCGAATGCCACACGCCAAACCTACGGATTTGAGGTAAGTGAATAGCTTGCCTTTGCTTATCGTATCGGGGAATATCTTCGTGTCTGGGAGTGTCTTGCAATCGCTCTCGTTGTCGTTCTTATAATCCCTCTTGCTTTTTTCTTTTGTGTAAAGGGAGAGTATCTGCTCCGCTATCGGATGCAGGGGGATCAAACTCTCCACTTCCGTTTTTTGTCTTGCCTTGCGGATATACCGCTTCCCCTCACTGTTCGTTTCGATTTGCGAAGCTCTTAGGCTCTGCAAGTCGGCAAATGCCAAACCCGTAAAGACAGAAAAAAGAAACATTCTTCGGCTCAGTTCCGCCCCTTCTTCCTGCAAAGGGAATGCCAAGAGCTTTGCCACCTCGCCCTTGCTCAGGAAACGAGGTTTGCGCTCCACGGCTTCATACTTCACCTCTTCAAACGGATTGAAGCGTATTGTCCCTTGGCTGACAGCTCGGTACATCAACCGACTCAACCAACAGAGATGCTTGTTTATCGTTGCAGGAGCATAGCCCTCCTTCTTCAAATAAAAACGGTAATCATCAAAAAAGTCTATCGTTAGAGCCGTTAGGGGAATATCCTCTTCGCCACGATTTCGCACAAAAGCATTGAGCTGTTTATCGGAACTTCGATTGTTGCTATACGTTCCCTCACTCTTGCTTTCTCGCTGCGCTTTGAGTTCGTCTGCACTAAGGGCAAGAAGTGTCGTTGGAGTCCTCCCGATGCCTTGCAGGTGGTTCTTCAGAAGTTCGGCACTCACCGCTCCATATTTATAAAGCAAAGTATTGTACCCTTGCTCAATTTCCTCCCGAAAGGTTTGCAGGCGTTGGTTGGTCTTCTTGTCCGTTGTTTCTCCTCGCTTCACGCTCCAATCGTGAGGAGTCGTGCTTTCCCCAGTGCTTATCACTACGTTCGCTCCGTCTATGGTGATACGGCAAAGGATTGCCGTTGTGCCGTCCGCTTTGGTCTTGTTCTTATTGATATAGAATAGGATTCTGAATGTACTGCGCATAGCTTTTACAGGGTTAAGGTTAGGTTTTCAGTGAAAGAGAGAAACCGCTCGAACTCATCGAAGAGTTTCTTTGGGGTAACGTGGGCGTATCGCTCGGTCGTTTGGATATTGCTGTGTCCCAACATTCGGCTTACCGTTTCAATGGGAACACCACGTTCCAAAGTAATCAAGGTGGCAAAAGTGTGGCGACCAACGTGTGCCGAAAGGGGAATAGAGATGCCAGCCCGAAGTTGTAAGGCTTTGAGTTGGATAAGATAAGCCGAATAGGCAATGGGAACAAAGAGCGTGCTGCGTTCCTCTGATTGATAACGCTGTATCAAACGCACCGCTTCGGATAGGAGTTTCACACGGCAAAGGGTATTCGTCTTTTGTCTGCGGAACTTCAGCCACAACGTCCCCTCATCGTCCGTAAAGAGGTGTTCCCGATTCAAAGCGATCATATCGCAATAGGCAACGCCCGTATAACAGGAGAAGAGAAAGAGATTGCGAGCGGTCGCCAACTCCGCTTCATAAGGCTCAAATGTCAAGCCCAACAACTTATCCAATGAGGCTCTGTCCAACGCACGAGGTTGTTTATTCTCACCTCGTTCTATCTCTACGTGGGCGAATAGTTGTCGCTCTGTCAAGCCCTCACGATACGCCAAACGGCAGACTTTCTTTACTGACAAAGCCATCTTACGATAATGACCTTGCGAATGTCCCAGCTTTCCGACAGAGTAATGTTGCAAGCACTCCAAGAAGTCTTCTTCAATCTGACCGAAAGGAATATCTGTCGTGTGGTACTTCTCACAGATAAAGGCTTGCAGATGCTTACGAATAGTATAGTAACCCCTCATAGTCGTAGCCTTTATTTCGATGCCCACCTTTTGCTCCATCTCTTCGACCATTCGGTCGTATCGCTCCAAGAAGGTTGTCTGGCTTTGCATACTTCCTTGAAACTGCTCCTTGATGTCTGTTGCCGTAAAGACTACACCTCTCTCGCAAAGCACTCTATAAGCCGACTGCACTGCGAGAAGCAAGCGTTCTAACTTGCCATTCGTGGCCACTGCTTCACGGCTCTTCCCGTTCAGTCTGCTCTCACGAGCATTCCACAGCTTGGGATCGCATGAAAGCTTACAACTAAATTGGGCTATTGTTCGCCCGTATGTTATTCGTCCCATTATCGGGGCTTGCCCCGACTTGTCCAATCCGCTCTTTTTCAGGTAGAGCAAAACCTTGAATTTGTCTGTTTGCATACGCTTCTGTTTTTATGGGCGAAGTTACCCGTTATCGAAGCATTTTCAGCTATGCAAAACATTGTGTTACAAAGCATAAGCACCGTAATGACAGAAAAGATAGTTACCGAACACTCTTCTGTCAGTTACCTTCTCTTACTTCTTCGTTACCATTAGAGAAATGGACTAACGATTTGGTAACGGAACTTCTGCATAAATCCACGCTTTCTGCACTTTATTCCTCAATGCAAACCACTGAGAGATGGCGCAAATCCCTCTCATTTCCATTTACTTACCTCTCATTCTCTCTCTAATACCCTTTCAGCTGATAGTTCCTTGAAGTCTTTGCATTTTCTTCAAAAATACTTTGAAATATGTCGCCAGCAATAAACACTTTGTGTTCAGTAACCATTTCACACAACGTGAAAAAAGCATCATCAAAATCTTGACTTTCATCAATGAATATATAAGAAAAAGCAAAATTGTTTTTTATTTTAATAGATTTGAGTTCTTCTATAGCCTTTTTACAAGCCTTATTAAAAGAACCACATTGCCTAAAGTTCCAAAAAGGAATATCATAATAATTACAGATATAACGGTATATTCCAGAAGTTATAGAACTTGATTGTCCCCATGCATTAACACAAAGCAATTTATCCCATTCTATTTGTTTCTTTACTTTCATGAAATTGAAAAAATCAGGAATCCTTTTTCTTAAGCTATCTGCTAATATTTTGTTATGACAAGTAAAACCAATAGGTAATTTGGGATCTGTCAGATATATTTCTCTTAGTTTATGCAATAAAAGTTCTGTCTTTCCTGTTCCTGATAATCCTTGTACTATTATTTGTTTTCCTGTTCCTGTATAATCTCCATAGATAAACCTAGTTTGTTCTCCATCAAACACTTGTATTTTCTGTTTTACACGTTCAATAATACTTGTTGATTTTTCTAAAGACAGGTTTGAAACATCATTGATACTACCAATAAAAAGAGTTATAATTAATTCTAATCTCCTATATTGATTTTCGTCATGAAGTTCTAGTCGTTTAATCCATTTTATATAATCATCAATTTTATCTAAAAAACAAGATATTGTTATCTCATTTTCCCATTTACGCACCCTACCGACAAGATTACGATAGCCATAAGTATCGCTTAATGAATTAATATCTTCAAGTACATCTGTTTTATAGTCTTCAAATTGATCTTTATTATCTTTTTTAAAAGAAACAAAAGCAATTTTGTGCTTCCTCATCAAAACAATACCTACATCATGAACTTCATAACTATATTTTGAATCCGTTAAAGGATGCTGAAGAAGATATATTTGTTCTTTTACCTCTTCTGCGTAGTTACGAAGAGCATCAATAAAATCACGATTAAGATCGTTTTCAGCTATGTGTGAATAAAAATATTCCATATTCAGTTTTTATTTTTTATTTTTTATCTTGGCCCTATAAATCTATCTCCATTAAAATGAATCATATGATCTGGATTCTCCGCTATCCAAACCTCGGTTTCCCATGCAATATCAGCCACATGTTTCTTAAACTCGGATCTGTCAGGAAAAGCAGTAACATATACTTTCCCCGCTTTGCATTCTTTCATGAAATCTTCCAGTTCGATTACACGCTTAGGAGATACCGGTCCATGCGAAGTAACCACTTCAATTAAGAATAGCCATTCTTTATTACTGTCATAAATAACAATATCCGGTAGTTTGCTGTGTTCTGTGATTGGAATGCCAATTTCTTTTAAAAGCTCCTTGTTACAATAAAGGTCTTTATTAGCAGTATCACCAATATAAAGGACTTTTGCGCCTGCCGCAAAACGGGGTGCAAACTCGTTAATGACCGCCGCTTGTACTTCATTATGTTTACCCGGAGATAGCTTAAATTCTGTACCTTCAATAGTAACCGGTATCATTTCCATCTCACGGCTTTTCTCATATTCTTCAACCAATCGTCCTACCGCATCATTAAAGCCTTGAGCTTTTGTTTCCCATTCTTGGGTATTATATGATTTTATAGCTTCATAGGCTTCTGCCGTCAATTTGTAATGGGCATTCGGACTATTTACAGGTAAAGCCGGGTTATCCGGATTATAATCTACGATACGTGCTTGTAGGAACTGATGAAGTACCTGCCGTCTGAAAGTTTCCCGTGTATTGGGGGCATACGGTTGTTCTTTTTTATAGTGCTTATTAACAAATGCCATAATATCCTTGCTTATTTTTAAGCTCGTACGAGTGGCATTTGCCCAATTGTCTTTCTCCTTTAATCCGCATAATGCAAGTAAAGTCAAAGCGGATATTTCATTCTGCTGTGCCGGAGGTAAACCCAACACTGACAATATATCTTGTGCATCACTTATTTTGCTCATATCACATAAAATATTTGTTTACAATCTTATTTACGTTCACCATAGAATAATCATTCATGGCAATCAAGTCTTTTCCAATACATTCAATGACTTCAAGGGGAGGCATGGGCATTTCCCTTAGCTCCGTAGCACTGACATTTACATTTCCATTGAATGTTCTAAAATAATTATCGAATAAGTCACTATTCAATAAAGCGGCTATTCCCATTACCTCCATACGATTCAAATGCCCTTTAGGACGATAAATATAATTCAGTTTGTTTTCGATTCCTACATATGCACAAGAAGTCATATTGCCAAAATAAGGTGCGGCAATCAACCGGCTATTATCGTCTTTAGAACTAAAGCGTCGCAACAGAACATAGTTCTTGTTGGGTAACAAAGTGGAGACAGAGTTTTCATTTATACGAATGAATTGGTGCTTTCCTTCCTTCATCACAGGATGATCTGCCAACATCTTTACTACATTATGTAGCCAATATAGTGATGCGGTTCCCTCTTCTGCGGTATCACATAACTGTTCTTTTGAGCGAAACGCCACAACTGGGCCGGTGGAGATTTGAATATGATATTTATTCAGGTTGCCATTCCATGATTTGAATAACTTAATGATTTTCTCATCTTCAAGGCTGACCGGCAAATGCAATATCAATTCTTTTGAGGTAAGGTCAATGATTTCTTTCCGTTGTACTTCTTTAATTGCAGGGGTAGCCAAGTCTGAAATCCCTTCACTATATGATAAAACGACATTATAATTTGTTCTCTTTTTAGGAGAGCATTTCATTATAATTGTTTCCTGAAGCACATTATCTTTGGAAAACGTATCTTTCCGGGTATTGAAAAGGTGGACAAAATCTATCTGTATATGCTTAAACAGGAAATTACGGAACAAACGGAAATATCTTCCCGAAGTGAAACTTCTTGGGGTTATATAAATCATCTGACCTTGTTCCGCAAGCAATAAGGCTGAAATGGCCATAAATATAGAGTATATATTGGGCTGTCCGTCTATAATGCATTGAGCCGCTTTCACCCGTTTGTCCTCTTTGGAAAGCTTGAAATAGGGAGGATTGGATATGATCAAATCATATTTCTGCAAATTCACAGCCCTTTCATAAATCGTATCAGAATATAATACTGAATAATTGGATAAAATAAAGTCCTCACAATATGAACGGCAATCAATCCGGATATTATGGCGCATCCCCCATATTGTTATATATTCCAGAACCTTTTGTAATCCCGGTATAAGGTTCTCATCGGTTTCATATGTAACCAACTTTATTCGTTTTACTTTTGATTGCAAAACCAAATTCTCGATCACGGCACATGATAATATGGCGGTTCCACATCCCGGATCTAATATGGAGATAGAGTCCTTATCCATACTTATCTGTTTGCCCATAAAATAGGCGATAGATACAGGTGTGAAAAACTGACCGTTACTTTTCTTAAAAGTAGCAGTAACAGTATCAGTATATAACCTGCCTATTCTATCTGCATAGTTAGTAGGCAACTCATCTTCATAAGGCTTTACTTCAGACCAACTTATATTCATAATTGCAAAATTAGGAAAAAACCTTTGTATTCTTCTTATGAATGTATTTTTCTTTTTCTGCAGAGTCGTGATAGATGCTTGGGTATTGAGGGAACTGACTTTTTATACTCCAGTTTCTACGCCAAAAAACTGGAATATTTTAGTTCCGCACATAAAAATGACACCCCACTCAGAGACACGCCCCAGCCGAACCTTATATCCACCGAATGCTCAATTTCCTTACCGACAGGCAGTATATCCCGCCCAAACTAAGCGGAATGCCCCAAAGCGTCAGCATCAAAGAGGCAATGGGAGCGCTTGGCGGCAAGCTCGTCACCGGAGGCGTCCCCAAGCCCGGCAACAAGGACGATCCCGATTCAGACCAGCCCGAAAAGCCCAAAACCAGGCTGAAGTTATAGTCCCTATAACCGAAGCCATAAAATAACCCCACCCCGCCAGCTTCTAACGAAGCGGTGAAGTGGGGTTTATATTATCACACAACCGAAATTTTACCGCCGTAAAGTTTACTACAGTAAAATTTCATTCGGTAGATATAAAAAAATCAGCTTTTTGGAGTAAGAGCAGAATCTTATATAGTTAAAAGTATCTCTTATTCTTTCGTATAATTCAAATCAAGTTGAATACCCAATAATTTATTAGCATCTGAAATATCATTCAACTCCAAAACCTCCGTATCTACTATTAATGCCTTATATTCTTCCTCTGATAACTCTTTGGCTAATAAATCTAATGTTGATTGATTAACAGACAATATATACTGAAAATTATTGTTCACACATTCTTTTTGTGCAATTTTCAACATTGTAGCAACTTGGCGAGGGTCATTTTCTGAAACCAATCGGCTATCATGAAAAATAAATTTTACAGAATGATTATATTGTCCTTTCAATAAAGTCCAGTCAAAGCAGAAAGTTCTAACTTCATTCACGCCATCACCCGTATCATCCATTATTTTAGCCTTTATATCAAAACGCAATTTATTTGTTCCAGAATTATTTTCAATTGTGATACCGGATGTTTTATCTTCGTAGAATTGTTCCGTCAAAGACTGAAATATTAAAATATTTTTCTTTATTAAAGATTCAACTTCTTCAAGATATTTATTGGTGGAAAGATTTTCATCAGCAAACTCTTTTTTTACTTCTTCTAACTTAGTCTTATACTCTTTTACCAATTGCTTATATTGTTCCAACTTAGACAACTCCATCCTATATTCAGCTAACAGTTTGGTTAATTGGGTATAATCATCCAATGCCCCGTGAGAAGCCAAATACTGAAGTTTCTCATTCTCTTGATGTCCCAAATAGGCAATCTTACTTTCTGTTTCAGACAAAGATCGTTCAAATCGAGCTTTCTCCTGTAACAGATTAATAGTTCTATTATCTAATAGTTTTACATTAAAGGCTTCTATTTCTTCCAGCCTTTTAACAACCATATCACTTAATTGGACTTTAGCCTCATTATAGAAATCAATAAGTTGTTGTTTTGTTATATCGGGCTTGTATTGCAGACTTTTCTCAATATTGGCAATAACCATACGATACTTCATCGCCTCATTTTGACAAGACTTCAAAGAAGCAGAAATACGATCAGCATCTTTTCTAATTTCATTATAATCTTCTGCTATTACGAAATTATCAATGTTGCATTGTAATTCATTTATCTTTTTTTCCAATCCAACAATTTTTATTTCAACATTCTCTGATACTTCATCTTTCATAAAGAAAGATTTCATTATTGGATCTTTTTGTATCTTATTGCCTAAATCTTTTATTCCATCAAGATCTTCCTTTAATTTATTTTTCTTTACAATCCTATCTATATCCAATCCTAATAGATAAGAATTGTTAAGAAGTTTAACATAATCTTGTTCTTCTTTTACAAAATCCCAATATAAATCATAGCTACTTCTTTTAGGACGAATGAATCTTGAAATAAGACTTCTAAAGGTTAGATAGTTAACAGGGGTTGTCAATCCAAACACCTCTTGTCCCATGAAACTTCTGAATTCAGTTAAAGACATCTTCTCATCATTCAAAAATATTACATCTTGTTGTTCAGTTGTTCGATAAGAGGTATATTCTTTACCATTTATCTCAAAATCAAGATAAAATATCCACCCTTGAAGCAATTCCTCAAATGCAGGTATTTTATTTGAAGCAAGACAAAAATGTATTAAAGCAATTGATAATGATTTTCCAACGCTATTATATGTGTTTCTTTCGTTTTCAGTTCTCTTTTTGGCTACAATCAGAGAAATACCTTTTGAATTAAAAGGAATAGTATGAAAACTTTCTTTATTTGCTCTTAATTTAAGTAGTTTCATATTTTATAATTTCTCCGTTAGTATTTATATTAATTGTCCCTATCAAGTACAACAAGTTTATAGCCATTACAACATTATCAAAACTATGATAAGCCGGAAAAACATCTCTTGTTTTGTTAACCTTTGAATACTCCTGCCATAGTTCGTCCAATGTATAAGGTCTTTTTGCCAAAAAAGTCAATAAAATTCCGGCAAGTCCCAATAAGGACTCAGATAAACTAATATGTTTAGAAGGCAAAATCATATTTCAGGAGCTTTAAAAATATCACAATACTCAAAATAATAAGACATTAAAGTAAAAATAGCAGCATCAATAGCAACAGTATGTTGAGGATAAGCCTTTTCATAAATATAAAAAAAGATTTCATCACTCTTATTTGTAGCGTCTGGAATTACCGTTAATGCCTCATTATATAAACCATTAAACACGTTCCGAAGTTCATTCTTAATGAAATTACTGTTATATTCAAAGAAATCATTAATTACACCTTCATTTATTCTATGACTTTTTAAATACACAGCAACCTGTTCACTCAGCTTATTAAAGATGATTTTTTCTTCAAAATTTGGATTTATGGGAATCACTTCTTTTTGAGGATTAGTTTTTACTTTTAGCATGTAATCAACAACATCTTTCATCACACCATATTCAACTTCCACATTGTCTGGATTAGGAATAACACCAATAATATCATCTATTGCTACTTCATCCAAACTCAAGAAAACATCTTCTAAATCTTTACATAAGAAAGGATTAGCACAAACATCCTTATATTGAATTTCAATTTTACGTAATTCTGCAAATAAACTGGCATACGCACCTTTATACTTGTCGTTAACTACATAAAAGAAACTTTGTATGGGATAAAGAGATTGCCAGTATGCATATAATCCAGAAAAGTCCGTAACTAACTTCTCTATTGTTTCTTTCTCCTTTATCTTAATATCTTCAGGAGCATATACTTGATAATAAGTACCTGTTGTTTTATCAAAACCATCGTTCTTTCTATCACCGTATTGTCCTTGTGGTTTAACCTGCTGGAAATTACGGTTGTGACGTTGCATGATATGTGTAAAAAAAGACTCAAATGCTGCACCGTCACAAGAATATACTTTTGTTTGAAACATCAAACGTACTATGTATCTCGTGTTTCTATCCATGACTATTTAATCTAACTACAAAGATACGGATTTCATATGATTCTTGTATGCTTCTTTGAGAATATTTAAAATATTCCATAACACATAGTCATACTAACGATTGAAACATTCCAGTTTTTACGCCACAAAACTGGAATATTTTTAGGTGTACACATAAAAAATGATACCCCTCCGGACCGCTGTCCTTTGGAGTATCACCATTCGAACAAGAAAAGAAACTTCATCCTGTTTCACAACTGTATGAAGTCATTGTTATGACAAACACCAATATGCAGTTTGGGATTTCCTGCCTCACGGCAGTAGTTTCACCGGTACAAAGCAAAAACATGGACTTATTCTTTCGGCAGCGGATAGCTCTCGGACAGCTTGTCCTCACGTGCCTGCCGTTTTATCTCGTTCTCGTCGAAGTTGTTGCGGATGAACTCGTGCAAATCCGACTCCTTGTAATACGTCTTGTGATATATCGAATAGAACTTCAGCACCCCGTTATTCCGGTATCGTTGCAGCGTGCGTTTGCTGATGCGCAGCAACAGGCATACTTCCTGATTGTCGTACAGACGCTCTCCGTTCAGGTAGTTCAGGTGCTTTTCCCTCGTTTCCGCCTTGTCCAGCTTCCGGGAGATGCGGTACAACTCACCCATGATACGTTCCATCCATGCTTCAAATTCCGTTTTATCTACTAACATACGCTTTCCTCCTCAAAAGTTCCCGATAACATAATAGCTCTGGTTATCGGATGATTTCAGAATGATTTCTTTCTCACGCATGAACTTGATGTAGCTTTTCGCCGTGCGCTCCTTCACCTCCAGTATCGACTGGATTTCTTCCGCAAGCTCCACGTAAGTAACAAAGCGCCTCCGGCTGAATACCTCTTTGGCCACGGCTACAAGCTCGTCCTCTTTGCGCTTGTCTTTTTCCTCTTTCGGCTTTTCGCCCAGATAGACATGCATGGCCTTTTCCTTATCCCACGAAAACTGCATGATAGGCACGTCCAGCGGACTTCCATCCCTTACTTTCAGAGCCTTCACCACTGATATGGTCGGATCGCTGTCTTTCTCTATGGAAAGGATCGCCGCAGCCTTCCGCTGCAACTCGCTTCCCAAGTGTCCCCTCAGCTTCAGCCCGTTGGGAATAAAGTGCAGTACCGTAACGATACACGTCTTGTAGATACCGGCCAGCCGGTACAGTTCTTCCACGACGGCTATGCTCTCCGCTTCATCGTTGGCGCATTTTATCAAATCCGCAATCCCGTCTATCACCACCAGATGAACACCCCCATATTGATAATGGTACTTGTCCAAGCTCTGGATAATGGAAAGCAGGCGTTCTTTCCGGCTCATTCCCGTAAGACAATACGCCTTGAACCATTCCGGCATCGCCTCACGTCCGCAGCGCCGCAGCAGGTTGCTGATATTCTTATAAAGCTGTACTTCGCTCTGTTCCGTGTCATAGAACAGTACCGCCTTGTTCCTGCCGTTTTCGTGGAGCGTAACGCCCAGCGCATCCACATCCGTTCCGGTGGGACGGATAGCTCCGGCAATCAGTGCCGCCACATAGTTACTTTTTCCCGTGCCTTCTCCGCCGGTGATACAAAGCAGGTTGCCTTGAGTTCCGAGAGGCACGTCATTTACCGATACGATCATCTGTGCAATGGGAGGCGGGTTGTTGAAATCCACCTCGCAGGATTTCAATGCCGACATGGTTTCGCTGTATAAGGTTTCCAGATAGTCCAGAAAAAGTTTTATCAAATCCTCACGGCTGTTTCCCAGCATAAAGTAGTCCGATACATCCTTCTCCGTCTTTGTACCGGCAAGCGGGAGCAACAATCGTTTAACCCCGTATTCCTTCAGTTCCTCTTCACGCTTCGCCGAGCTTTTCAGCCCGATGCTGTCCACATCATAGAGGAGGATGATATGTTTGAACCGGAACGAAAGCCGGTGTATGACAGCCGCAGGGATAAAAGCCGTTTCCGAATTGAAACAGATCGCATGGAAACCGTGTGCCGCCAGACTCATCACATCCTTTTCCCCGCCTGTGATAAAGAGCAGATCACCTTTTGCCGGCAGCTGCTCCAGCCCGAAACAGTAGTTGTCGCCAAAATCACCGGCATACAGGAACCGCATTTGTGAACACGGACGGTAAACCTTGATATGCTGTTTCCCCATATATCCGAACATCGGTTCATCGGTACTTGTCATGCAGGAAAAAGGCTTCCTTTCCTGGTTCTCGCTGCTGAACTTCTTTAGCGATACCGTCCGGTACGCTTTCAGAATATTTTCCCCGATCCCCGATTTACCCCAGAAGGCAAGTTCCGCAGCCGTAAAGGGCTTTTGCACGACAGTATAAGGCCGGACACTTTTCGCTTTCGACTCTTCCGATACCACTTCATTCTTTTGGGGCACTTTGCTATGGCTCACATGATATTCCTCATGTGCGGACAGCCCCAAATGCAGGTCACGGTTTATTATTTCCATGATCTCGACAAACTCTTTAGGATCCTTGCTGTTAAGGCCGTTCAGCCTGCCCACCAGCTCAAAACAGTCCCCCGAATAATCCTCATTCCCGAAATCCTTCATTTTAAACACTCCGGCCTTACGTTCGTAATAAATATTGCACGAAGCCTTCGTATCCTTATAAAAAGGATTCAGGAAGTTCTTTCCCACCTTGAAATCCAGCGGTAGGTAATAGCGAAATACGGAAATGCCCTTTTCCGTCATTTTCAGTATATCATCCTTTCTTATCATTACCGGTTCTCGTTAGGTAGTTCTTGCGAAAATCCTCCAATGTTTGGGGTTTACACCGAATGGTACGCTCTTCCAGACAGCGTTCGACCTCCGACAGCTTGTACATACACCGTCCACGCAGCATGGAATAGCTGATCAGGTTTTCATCTCTCAGGCGTTGCAATGTACGTGTACTGATCCCCAACGCTTCCGCCAGTTGGTTGCTATCCAGCCAAGCCTCCTTTTTTTCTTCCGAAGGCAACTGCGCTGCGGCTACATACTCTGCGATTTTTTCAATCTTCCCTACAAGCGCTTTATACGCTTCGCTTTCAAATGTAATAACTTCCATAACAAACTTAAATTTCTGTGTCTGCTGCAAAAGAATAACAATAAAAGGCAGCGCATGGGATACTATACGTGTACTACACCATGTTTTTTCGGTTCAGAGAAAAGGAAGGGGAACTGCCTCACATAAACGGCAGTATCGAGGCGGACAGCAAGGCTGTAGGACTGATGCAGCATCCGCCCAGTGCAAGGGGCAAACCTATTCATATATATAGGTTCGCCCCTTGCACTGGGGATTTTTTTTAAAGATTTAATAATCAAATATTTGGAAAATAAAAAGTAATGTTCTATCTTTGGGGCATCAGAGAACGGCTGACAAACGAATGCCTCTCACTGACAACAAGCGTTCCTATAAATCGTTACTAATTCGTTACGGTACGATTTTTCAAGGTTTACAAGAGTTTATAAATCAAAGATATAGACCGCTGCGGTGAAAGCCCCAGGCGGATCACGAAACATAAATTAATCCCTTGATAATCAGTCGTTATCAAGGGATTTTTATTTTAATATTCTTCACATATACTTATTCTACAAGCATAGAGCGACACGGTAATTCGATTATAAAAGTAGTACCTATCCCCAGTTGGGAATCGACTAATATCCGCCCGTTCATCTTCTCGACGATCAGTTTGCAGATAGGTAAGCCCAGACCGGCCCCTTGAGCAAAGGAATCCAATTTCTCAAACCTTTCGAATATCTTTTCAAGCATATTCTGCGG
>UMFB01001394.1_pt1 | contig 69082 bp, 55 predicted proteins | sample 1964921 | NCBI WGS metagenome assembly UMFB01 (sample SAMEA4836037, study PRJEB28245) | human gut metagenome | biome: gut microbiome; material: fecal sample | place: Denmark | collected 2008
GGCTGGGACACGTTCAGTAATTTCTTTGGCCTGAAATACGATCCCTCCGATCGCGTCATCTTCCTCTACCTGGTGGCGTTGCTGCTAGTGGTGTTAAGCCTGTTTGTCATTAACCGCCTGCTGCGGATGCCGCTGGGGCGTGCGTGGGAAGCGTTGCGTGAAGATGAAATCGCTTGTCGTTCGCTGGGCTTAAGCCCGCGTCGTATCAAGCTGACTGCCTTTACCATCAGCGCTGCGTTTGCCGGTTTTGCCGGAACGTTGTTTGCTGCGCGCCAGGGCTTTGTCAGCCCTGAATCCTTCACTTTTGCCGAATCGGCGTTTGTGCTGGCGATAGTGGTGCTCGGCGGTATGGGCTCGCAATTTGCAGTGATTCTGGCGGCTGTTTTGCTGGTGGTATCGCGCGAGTTGATGCGTGATTTCAACGAATACAGCATGTTAATGCTCGGTGGTTTGATGGTGCTGATGATGATCTGGCGTCCGCAGGGTTTGCTGCCCATGACGCGCCCGCAACTCAAGCTGAAAAACGGCGCAGCAAAAGGAGAGCAGGCATGAGTCAGCCATTATTATCTGTTAACGGCCTGATGATGCGCTTCGGCGGCCTGCTGGCGGTGAACAACGTCAATCTTGAACTGTACCCGCAGGAGATCGTCTCGTTAATCGGCCCTAACGGTGCCGGAAAAACCACGGTCTTCAACTGCCTGACCGGATTCTATAAACCCACCGGCGGCACCATTTTACTGCGCGATCAGCATCTGGAAGGTTTACCGGGGCAGCAAATTGCCCGCATGGGCGTGGTGCGCACCTTCCAGCATGTACGTCTGTTCCGTGAAATGACGGTGATTGAAAACCTGCTGGTGGCACAGCATCAGCAACTGAAAACTGGGCTGTTCTCCGGCCTGTTGAAAACCCCCTCTTTCCGTCGCGCCCAGAGCGAAGCGCTCGACCGCGCCGCCACTTGGCTTGAGCGTATTGGTTTGCTGGAACATGCCAACCGTCAGGCGAGTAACCTGGCCTATGGTGACCAGCGCCGTCTGGAGATTGCCCGCTGTATGGTGACGCAGCCGGAGATTTTAATGCTCGACGAACCGGCAGCAGGTCTTAACCCGAAAGAGACGAAAGAGCTGGATGAGCTGATTGCCGAACTGCGTAACCATCACAACACCACTATCTTGTTGATTGAACATGATATGAAGCTGGTGATGGGGATTTCAGACAGAATTTACGTGGTCAATCAGGGGACGCCGCTGGCAAACGGTACACCGGAGCAGATCCGTAATAACCCAGATGTGATCCGTGCCTATTTAGGTGAGGCATAAGATGGAAAAAGTCATGTTGTCCTTTGACAAAGTCAGCGCCCACTACGGCAAAATCCAGGCGCTGCATGAGGTGAGCCTGCATATCAATCAGGGCGAGATTGTCACCCTCATTGGCGCGAACGGGGCGGGGAAAACCACCTTGCTCGGCACGTTATGCGGCGATCCGCGCGCCACCAGCGGGCGAATTGTGTTTGATGATAAAGACATTACCGACTGGCAGACGGCGAAAATCATGCGCGAAGCGGTAGCGATTGTCCCGGAAGGGCGTCGCGTCTTCTCGCGGATGACGGTGGAAGAGAACCTGGCGATGGGCGGCTTTTTTGCCGAACGCGACCAGTTCCAGGAGCGCATAAAGTGGGTCTATGAACTGTTTCCACGTCTGCATGAGCGCCGTGCTCAGCGAGCGGGCACTATGTCTGGCGGTGAACAGCAGATGCTGGCGATTGGTCGCGCGCTGATGAGCAACCCGCGTTTGTTGTTGCTTGATGAGCCATCGCTCGGGCTGGCACCGATTATCATCCAGCAAATTTTCGACACCATCGAACAACTGCGCGAGCAGGGGATGACCATCTTCCTTGTCGAGCAGAACGCCAACCAGGCGCTAAAGCTGGCGGATCGCGGCTACGTGCTGGAAAACGGTCATGTAGTGCTCTCCGATACTGGCGACGCGCTGCTGGCGAATGAAGCAGTGAGAAGTGCATATTTAGGCGGGTAATAACACGTTGATTGATAAGGAGTCAAAAGACTCCTTTGAGACAGGTGACAAATGTAAAATTGCCTGATGCGCTGCGCTTATCAGGCCTACTGGGTGAGTTGCAATATATTGAATTTGCACGATCTTGTAGGCCGGATAAGGCGTTTACGCCGCATCCGGTATGAAACGATGAGTAATCTGTAGAGTTTGATTCAGACCTTCTATTTTTCCGCTTATCCGTGCCCCATCTCCCATTTTCCCTCGCCCGCGCCGTCACCGCCTTGTCATCTTTCTGACACCTTACTATCTTAAAAATGTAACAAAATAGTTATTTTTCTGTAATTCGAGCATGTCATGTTACTCCGCGAGCATAAAACGCGTGAATTCGCGCATTCGGTACAACAAGAGAGATAATCAATGAAACCGTTACGTTATACAGCTTCAGCACTGGCGCTCGGACTGGCTTTAATGGCAAATGCGCAGGCAGTGACGACCATTCCGTTCTGGCATTCTATGGAAGGGGAACTGGGTAAAGAGGTGGATTCTCTGGCCCAACGTTTTAACGCCGAAAACCCGGATTACAAAATTGTACCGACCTATAAAGGCAACTACGAACAGAATTTAAGCGCGGGGATTGCCGCATTTCGTACCGGCAACGCTCCGGCTATTTTGCAGGTTTATGAAGTTGGCACCGCCACCATGATGGCGTCGAAAGCCATTAAACCGGTGTATGACGTATTTAAAGAGGCAGGGATTCAATTCGATGAGTCGCAGTTTGTGCCGACGGTTTCCGGTTACTACTCCGACAGCAAAACTGGGCACTTACTTTCCCAGCCGTTCAACAGTTCGACCCCCGTTCTCTATTACAACAAAGACGCCTTCAAGAAAGCAGGATTAGACCCGGAACAGCCGCCAAAAACCTGGCAGGATCTGGCGGACTATGCCGCAAAACTAAAAGCCTCCGGCATGAAGTGCGGCTACGCCAGCGGCTGGCAGGGCTGGATCCAACTGGAAAACTTTAGCGCCTGGAACGGTCTGCCGTTTGCCAGCAAAAACAACGGCTTTGACGGCACAGACGCGGTGCTTGAGTTCAACAAGCCGGAGCAGGTGAAACACATCGCCATGCTCGAAGAGATGAACAAGAAGGGCGATTTCAGCTACGTTGGGCGTAAGGATGAATCCACCGAGAAGTTCTATAACGGTGATTGCGCGATGACGACCGCCTCTTCCGGTTCTCTTGCCAACATTCGCGAGTACGCCAAATTTAACTATGGCGTAGGCATGATGCCTTACGACGCCGATGCGAAAGACGCGCCGCAAAACGCCATTATCGGCGGGGCCAGCCTGTGGGTGATGCAGGGTAAAGATAAAGAAACTTACACCGGCGTGGCGAAGTTCCTCGACTTCCTCGCAAAACCAGAAAACGCTGCCGAGTGGCATCAGAAAACCGGTTATCTACCAATCACCAAAGCGGCGTATGACCTGACCCGTGAGCAGGGCTTTTACGAGAAAAACCCAGGAGCGGATATTGCCACGCGTCAGATGCTGAACAAGCCACCGTTGCCGTTCACCAAAGGTTTGCGTCTGGGCAACATGCCGCAGATCCGCGTGATTGTGGATGAAGAGCTGGAGAGCGTGTGGACCGGTAAGAAGACACCACAGCAGGCGCTGGATACTGCCGTTGAGCGTGGGAACCAGTTACTGCGCCGCTTTGAGAAATCGACGAAGTCTTAATCAGTGTAATGTCGGATACGTTTCGCTTATCTGACCTGCATCGCGTGTAGGCCGGATAAGCGAAGCGCATCCGGCACAGTTCAGGAATTAACAGTAATGCCATCATCCCGTCCGGTGTTCCGCTCGCGCTGGCTACCTTATCTGCTGGTCGCGCCGCAGCTCATCATCACCGTTATCTTTTTTATCTGGCCTGCGGGCGAAGCGTTGTGGTACTCGCTACAAAGCGTCGATCCGTTTGGTTTCTCCAGCCAGTTTGTCGGCCTGGATAATTTCGTCACGCTGTTTCACGACAGCTACTATCTCGACGCCTTCTGGACGACGATAAAATTCAGCACCTTTGTCACCGTCAGCGGTTTGCTGGTATCGCTGTTCTTCGCAGCGCTGGTGGAGTACATCGTGCGCGGCAGTCATTTCTATCAAACCTTGATGTTGCTACCGTATGCCGTGGCTCCCGCCGTTGCCGCCGTATTGTGGATCTTTCTGTTTAACCCCGGTCGCGGGCTGATCACCCATTTTCTCGCTGAGTTCGGCTACGACTGGAACCACGCGCAAAACAGCGGTCAGGCGATGTTCCTGGTGGTGTTTGCCTCAGTGTGGAAGCAAATCAGCTACAACTTTCTGTTCTTCTATGCCGCGCTGCAATCCATCCCCCGTTCGTTGATCGAAGCCGCAGCCATTGATGGGGCTGGCCCGATTCGCCGCTTCTTTAAGATTGCGCTGCCGCTTATCGCTCCGGTGAGTTTCTTCCTGCTGGTGGTGAACCTGGTGTATGCCTTCTTCGACACCTTCCCGGTGATCGACGCCGCCACGTCCGGCGGGCCAGTACAGGCCACCACGACGCTGATTTATAAGATCTACCGTGAAGGCTTTACCGGACTGGATTTGGCTTCGTCTGCCGCGCAGTCGGTGGTGTTGATGTTCCTCGTCATCGTGCTGACGGTGGTGCAGTTCCGCTATGTTGAAAGCAAGGTACGTTACCAATGATTGAGAACCGTCCGTGGCTGACAATATTCAGCCATACCATGCTGATCCTCGGGATCGCGGTGATCCTCTTCCCGCTGTACGTGGCGTTTGTCGCGGCGACGCTGGATAAACAAGAAGTCTACGCCGCGCCGATGACGCTTATTCCCGGCACACATCTGCTGGAAAACATCCACAACATCTGGGTAAACGGGGTAGGCACGAATAGCGCGCCGTTCTGGCGGATGTTGCTTAACAGCTTTGTGATGGCGTTCAGCATTACGCTCGGCAAAATTACCGTCTCGATGCTCTCGGCATTTGCCATTGTCTGGTTTCGTTTTCCTCTACGTAACCTCTTCTTCTGGATGATTTTTATCACCCTGATGCTGCCGGTTGAAGTGCGTATCTTCCCGACGGTGGAAGTCATCGCCAACCTGAAAATGCTCGACAGCTACGCAGGTTTAACGCTGCCGCTGATGGCCTCGGCGACCGCCACGTTTCTGTTTCGCCAGTTCTTTATGACCCTACCGGATGAACTGGTGGAAGCCGCGCGGATCGACGGCGCGTCGCCAATGCGTTTCTTTTGCGACATCGTTTTTCCGCTGTCCAAAACCAATCTGGCGGCGCTGTTTGTGATCACCTTTATTTACGGCTGGAACCAGTATTTGTGGCCGTTGTTGATTATTACCGACGTTGATCTCGGCACCACCGTGGCAGGGATTAAAGGGATGATCGCCACAGGCGAAGGCACAACGGAATGGAACTCGGTGATGGCGGCGATGTTGTTAACCCTGATCCCACCAGTAGTGATTGTTTTAGTGATGCAGCGTGCCTTCGTGCGCGGCCTGGTCGATAGTGAGAAATAAGATGGCAGGACTGAAATTACAGGCAGTAACCAAAAGCTGGGATGGCAAAACCCAGGTCATTAAACCGCTGACCCTTGATGTGGCGGATGGCGAATTTATCGTGATGGTCGGGCCGTCTGGCTGCGGGAAATCGACGTTATTGCGAATGGTGGCCGGACTGGAGCGGGTAACGACGGGCGATATCTGGATCGACCGCAAGCGTGTCACCGAAATGGAGCCGAAAGATCGCGGGATTGCGATGGTGTTCCAGAACTACGCGCTCTATCCGCATATGAGCGTAGAGGAGAACATGGCGTGGGGGCTGAAAATTCGCGGCATGGGCAAGCAACAAATTGCCGAACGTGTTAAAGAAGCGGCGCGCATTCTGGAGCTGGACGGCCTGCTTAAGCGCCGCCCGCGTGAGCTATCTGGCGGTCAGCGTCAGCGTGTGGCGATGGGGCGTGCGATTGTGCGTGAGCCGGCAGTGTTCCTGTTTGATGAGCCGCTCTCTAACCTCGATGCCAAGTTGCGTGTGCAGATGCGTCTTGAACTGCAACAGCTGCACCGTCGCCTGAAAACGACTTCACTCTACGTTACCCACGATCAGGTTGAGGCGATGACGCTCGCCCAGCGAGTAATGGTGATGAACGGCGGCGTTGCCGAACAGATTGGCACGCCAGTTGAAGTGTACGAAAAGCCCGCCAGCCTGTTTGTGGCGAGTTTTATCGGCAGCCCGGCGATGAACCTACTGGCTGGCCGTGTGAATAACGAAGGTACGCATTTCGAACTGGATGGCGGTATTGCGCTGCCGCTAAACGGTGGCTACCGTCAGTATGCCGGGCGTAAAATGACCCTCGGCATTCGCCCGGAACATATAGCGCTAAGCTCGCAGGCAGAAGGTGGTGTGCCGCTGGTGATGGACACGCTGGAGATCCTCGGCGCAGATAACCTGGCGCACGGACATTGGGGCGAACAGAAGCTGGTGGTGCGACTGGCACATCAGGAGCGCCCGACGGCAGGCAGCACGCTGTGGCTGCATCTGCCGGAAAATCAGCTACATCTTTTTGATGGTGAAACAGGACAACGAGTATGAGTAACTGGCCTTATCCCCGCATCGTCGCCCATCGTGGCGGCGGTAAACTGGCCCCGGAGAACACCCTGGCAGCAATCGACGTCGGGGCAAAATACGGTCATAAGATGATCGAATTTGACGCGAAGTTATCGAAAGATGGCGAGATCTTCCTGCTCCATGACGACAATCTTGAACGCACCAGCAACGGCTGGGGCGTCGCGGGTGAACTGAACTGGCAGGATTTACTGCGCGTGGATGCAGGCAGTTGGTACAGCAAAGCGTTTAAAGGTGAGCCACTGCCGTTGCTTTCGCAGGTGGCGGAACGCTGTCGCAAACACGGGATGATGGCGAATATCGAAATCAAACCCACCACTGACACTGGACCATTAACGGGCAAAATGGTGGCGTTGGCGGCACGCGAACTGTGGACCGGTATGACGCCGCCGCTGCTGTCATCGTTTGAGATTGATGCTTTAGAAGCCGCTCAACAGGCAGCACCGGAACTGCCGCGTGGTTTATTGCTTGATGAATGGCGCGACGACTGGCGAGAATTGACCGCGCGGCTGGGTTGCGTCTCTATTCATCTCAATTATAAGTTGCTCGATAAAGCGCGAGTGATGCAGTTGAAAGATGCAGGACTGCGAATTCTGGTTTATACCGTCAATAAACCCCAGCGCGCGGCAGAGTTGCTGCGCTGGGGCGTGGATTGCATCTGTACCGATGCGATTGACGTGATTGGTCCGAATTTTACGGCCCAATAGTTTTCAACGGAATGTCAGGCTGCGGCGTGCTGGGCTGATTCAGCATGTCGCCGTTTCTCCTCTCCGGCAGCATATGCTGCTGATTCAACGAACTATCCGGATTACGGTTGCTGTTTAACATCCCGCCGTTGGTGTTGGGCAGCATTTGCTGCCGGGCGGGATTTCGCTCCCCCGGTTGTGACTGCAACACCCGCTGAGAATTATTGTTTATCTGGTTTTCTAAATGCTGTTGTTGCAGCTGCGTTTGCGTTTTCAGTTGCTGGTTCAGCATCCCTTTTTGCTGGATTTGCTGCGTCTGCATTTGAGTTTGCATCCGCTGCTGGCTGGGGATCTGATATCCCGGCTGGTTAGGGTTGTTCAGAGTATTAATGGGCTGTGCAAAGCCGACAAACGGCAGGAGTGCCGTCAAAAGCAGAAGTCGTTTCATCGCGTATCCTCCTCTGAAGATATTCTTTAAGTTTACTCGCTTCCCGGCAAAACGATGATTAATTCAGAGTTATATACCAGGCTTAGCTGGGGTTGCCCCTTAATCTCTGGAGAATAACGATGATAAAACCGACGTTTTTACGCCGGGTGGCCATTGCTGCTCTGCTCACAGGAAGTTGTTTTAGTACGGTAGCCGCGCCTCCTGTTTCTTATGGTGTGGAGGAAGATGTCTTCCATCCGGTACGCGCGAAACAAGGGATGGTGGCGTCTGTAGATGTTACTGCCACTCAGGTGGGAGTGGATATCCTCAAGGAGGGCGGGAATGCCGTTGATGCTGCCGTGGCGGTGGGCTACGCGCTGGCGGTAACGCATCCGCAGGCAGGGAATCTGGGCGGCGGTGGTTTTATGCTGATCCGCTCGAAAAATGGCAATACCACGGCTATCGATTTCCGCGAAATGGCACCCGCCAAAGCGACCCGCGATATGTTCCTCGATGATCAGGGCAACCCGGACAGCAAAAAATCACTCACTTCGCATCTGGCTTCCGGCACACCCGGTACGGTAGCGGGTTTCTCGTTGGCGCTGGATAAATACGGCACCATGCCGTTGAATAAAGTGGTGCAACCGGCGTTTAAACTGGCACGCGATGGTTTTATCGTTAACGACGCGCTGGCTGACGATCTCAAAACCTACGGCAGTGAAGTGCTGCCGAACCACGAAAACAGCAAAGCTATCTTCTGGAAAGAGGGCGAACCGCTGAAAAAGGGCGACAAGCTGGTGCAGGCGAACCTGGCAAAGAGCCTGGAGATGATTGCCGAAAACGGCCCGGATGAATTCTACAAAGGCACGATAGCGGAACAGATTGCCCAGGAGATGCAGAAAAACGGTGGCTTGATCAGCAAAGAAGATTTAGCGGCATATAAAGCGGTCGAACGCACACCGATAAGCGGCGATTATCGTGGGTATCAGGTTTACTCCATGCCACCGCCATCTTCCGGCGGTATTCATATCGTACAAATCCTCAATATTCTGGAAAACTTCGATATGCAGAAGTACGGCTTTGGCAGCGCCGACGCGATGCAAATCATGGCAGAAGCTGAGAAATACGCCTACGCCGACCGCTCGGAATATCTTGGCGACCCGGATTTTGTCAAAGTACCGTGGCAGGCGCTGACCAATAAAGCCTATGCCAAATCTATTGCCGATCAAATCGATATCAATAAAGCGAAGCCATCCAGCGAAATTCGTCCTGGCAAGCTTGCGCCTTATGAGAGTAATCAAACTACCCATTACTCAGTAGTGGATAAAGACGGTAACGCCGTGGCGGTGACCTATACACTGAACACCACCTTCGGTACGGGCATTGTCGCGGGCGAGAGCGGTATTTTGCTCAATAACCAGATGGATGATTTCTCCGCCAAACCAGGCGTACCGAACGTTTACGGGCTGGTGGGCGGCGATGCCAACGCCGTCGGGCCGAATAAACGCCCGCTGTCGTCGATGTCACCAACCATTGTGGTCAAGGATGGTAAAACCTGGCTGGTCACCGGAAGCCCAGGCGGTAGCCGGATTATCACCACTGTGCTGCAAATGGTGGTGAATAGCATCGATTATGGAATGAACGTCGCCGAAGCGACCAATGCGCCGCGTTTCCACCATCAGTGGTTGCCGGACGAGCTGCGTGTCGAAAAAGGGTTTAGCCCGGATACGATCAAGCTGCTGGAAGCAAAAGGTCAGAAAGTGGCGCTGAAAGAGGCGATGGGCAGTACACAAAGCATTATGATTGGGCCGGACGGTGAGCTGTACGGTGCATCCGACCCGCGCTCGGTGGATGATTTAACGGCGGGGTATTAATATCTTAAGCCCTCTCCCGGTAGGTGAGGGCTTAAATGACAAACGTAGATTGCAAATTCTCTATTTCACACGCGCCATATAATACGCATCGACATATTCACCGTTTCGTAATGCGTACTTCTTGCCAGTCCCTTCAATCTCAAAGCCAAATTTTTTATAGACCTTAATTGCTGGCGCGTTATCGACGAACACCGTTAGCTCGATACGATCTACCCGCAACCAGTTGTCGCACATTTCAATCATCTCTCGCATCAGGGCGCTGGCGACGCCGCGGTTCTTCCAACGGGAGTCGACACAGATACCAAAATCGGCAACATGACTGCGGCGTGGGCGTTGTTGCACGTCAATGGTGAGATGGCCTACGACGATTCCATCAATACAGGCGACTAACTGCTTGATGCCAGGGCGAGCGGTGAGTCGTTCCAGCCACATTTGTTCTGAAGGATGAGGCACCTGTAGCGTGTTGTAATACACCTCCGGCTGGGCGTGAATCTGCCTGATGGCCTCGTAATCGCGTGTTTCTGCGTGGCGTATTACTATCTCACTCATTCCTTTGTCCTCTTTGGGGTAAATGTCCCTTTCAACATCATTGACTTTCAAATGCGAGTCAAATGCATTTTTTTGCAAAAAGTGTTGGACAAGTGCGAATGAGAATGATTATTATTGTCTAGCGATCAGGAAGACCCTCGCGGAGAACCTGAAAGCACGACATTGCTCACATTGCTTCCAGTATTACTTAGCCAGCCGGGTGCTGGCTTTTTTTTTTGATCTTTCGTTCTCAATTTATCCTCGGGAAGTGCTTGTGTTCGTTATGCGCACTCCAGTAGGAACCACGTCCGCTTTGCGCTAAGGTGTAAATAACCACCTTAAAAAGGACGAAATCATGGTCATTAACTGCGCCTTTATTGGCTTCGGCAAAAGCACCACCCGTTACCATCTGCCGTATGTACTTAACCGCAAGGATAGCTGGCATGTCGCGCATATCTTTCGCCGCCATGCGAAGCCGGAAGAACAGGCCCCCATTTATTCCCATATCCATTTCACCAGCGATCTCGACGAAGTGCTAAACGATCCCGATGTTAAGCTGGTTGTCGTCTGCACCCACGCGGACAGCCACTTCGAGTACGCGAAGCGCGCGCTGGAAGCCGGGAAAAATGTGCTGGTCGAAAAACCGTTCACTCCGACAATTGCGCAGGCGAAAGAGCTGTTTGCACTGGCGAAAAGCAAAGGGCTGATCGTTACGCCGTATCAGAATCGTCGCTTTGATTCCTGCTTCCTGACAGCGAAAAAAGCGATTGAAAGCGGCAAGCTGGGAGAGATTGTCGAAGTGGAAAGCCATTTTGACTATTACCGCCCGGTGGCAGAAACCAAACCGGGGCTGCCGCAGGATGGCGCGTTCTATGGCCTTGGTGTGCATACGATGGACCAGATTATTTCTCTGTTCGGTCGCCCGGATCACGTCGCTTATGACATCCGCAGCCTGCGTAATAAAGCCAATCCGGACGACACCTTTGAAGCGCAGCTGTTTTATGGCGATCTAAAAGCCATCGTCAAAACCAGCCATCTGGTGAAAATCGATTATCCGAAATTTATCGTTCACGGTAAGAAAGGTTCGTTTATTAAATACGGTATCGACCAGCAGGAAACCAGCCTGAAGGCTAATATTATGCCGGGCGAACCAGGATTCGCAGCGGATGATTCGGTCGGTGTGCTGGAGTATGTCAATGACGAGGGCGTGACGGTAAGAGAAGAGATGAAGCCAGAGATGGGCGATTATGGGCGCGTTTATGATGCGTTGTATCAAACCATTACCAACGGTGCGCCAAATTACGTCAAGGAATCTGAAGTTCTTACGAATCTGGAAATCCTTGAACGCGGTTTTGAGCAAGCTTCTCCCTCCGCAGTGACTCTCGCGAGGTAAGTTTGATGGCCCCTCGAATAGTTCAATTTTTTTGAACAGAGGGGTCAATTTTCACCCTCTATCATCCCAGGCGGATCGGGTCCACACTAAGCCCATCGAAATCATTCAGGGGGCGAATACAAATGATCTACTTACGCAAAGCAAATGAACGCGGTCATGCAAATCATGGCTGGCTGGACTCCTGGCATACTTTCTCTTTTGCCAACTATTACGATCCGAACTTTATGGGCTTCTCTGCGTTGCGCGTGATTAACGACGACGTTATTGAAGCAGGGCAGGGCTTCGGCACTCACCCGCATAAAGATATGGAAATTTTGACCTACGTGCTGGAAGGTACTGTTGAGCACCAGGACAGCATGGGCAATAAAGAGCAGGTTCCGGCGGGCGAGTTCCAGATTATGAGTGCGGGTACGGGTATTCGTCACTCAGAGTACAACCCAAGCAGCACCGAGCGTCTGCATCTGTATCAGATCTGGATCATGCCTGAAGAAAACGGTATTACGCCGCGTTATGAACAGCGTCGCTTCGATGCCGTGCAGGGCAAACAACTGGTGCTTTCGCCGGATGCGCGAGATGGTTCATTGAAAGTGCATCAGGATATGGAACTGTATCGTTGGGCGCTGGTGAAAGATGAGCAGTCGGTGCATCAGATTGCCGCTGAACGCCGCATCTGGATCCAGGTGGTGAAAGGCAATGTCACCATTAACGGCGTAAAAGCTTCGACCAGCGATGGTCTGGCAATCTGGGATGAGCAGGCGATTTCCATCCATGCTGATAGCGACAGTGAAATCCTGCTGTTCGATTTACCGCCAGTCTAAATTTATCTCACAAACCTTCCTGAGGAATCAGGAAGGTTGTGATGCGTCCGTGTTAAACTAAGAGAATCTATCTCTTTTGTACCTTCAGGACGATGAAAAAGAAAAGACCCGTACTTCAGGATGTGGCTGACCGTGTAGGCGTGACCAAAATGACGGTCAGCCGTTTTTTACGCAACCCGGAGCAGGTTTCCGTCGCTCTACGCGGCAAGATTGCCGCCGCTCTTGATGAACTGGGTTATATTCCCAATCGCGCGCCCGATATACTCTCTAACGCCACCAGCCGGGCGATTGGCGTCCTGTTACCTTCTCTCACCAACCAGGTTTTCGCGGAAGTATTACGCGGAATCGAAAGCGTCACCGACGCGCACGGTTATCAAACCATGCTGGCGCACTACGGTTATAAACCGGAAATGGAGCAAGAACGCCTCGAATCAATGCTCTCATGGAATATCGACGGCCTGATCCTCACTGAACGTACCCACACTCCACGCACCTTAAAGATGATTGAAGTGGCGGGGATTCCGGTGGTGGAGTTGATGGACAGTAAGTCGCCGTGTCTCGATATCGCCGTCGGTTTTGATAACTTTGAAGCGGCACGCCAGATGACCACCGCCATTATTGCTCGCGGGCATCGCCACATTGCCTATCTCGGCGCACGTCTCGACGAACGTACTATCATCAAACAGAAGGGATACGAACAGGCGATGCTGGATGCAGGCCTGGTGCCGTATAGCGTGATGGTTGAGCAATCTTCTTCTTACTCTTCCGGTATTGAACTGATTCGCCAGGCGCGGCGGGAATATCCGCAGCTGGATGGCGTGTTCTGTACTAATGATGACCTGGCGGTCGGCGCGGCGTTTGAATGTCAGCGTCTGGGGTTGAAAGTTCCTGACGATATGGCGATTGCCGGTTTCCACGGTCATGACATTGGTCAGGTGATGGAGCCACGGCTGGCGAGTGTGCTGACGCCGCGTGAGCGGATGGGCAGCATTGGCGCTGAGCGCCTGCTGGCGCGTATTCGTGGCGAATCTGTGACACCGAAAATGTTAGATTTAGGTTTCACCTTGTCACCGGGCGGATCTATTTAAGCCTACAAATTTGAAGTAGCTCACACTTATACACTTAAGGCACGGATGGATATTGCTTCTGATATTGTCCGGCTGGACAATGTTACCGATAACAGTTACCCGTAACATTTTTAATTCTTGTATTGTGGGGGCACCACTTTGAGCACGACTAACCATGATCACCACATTTACGTCTTGATGGGCGTATCGGGCAGCGGCAAATCTGCGGTCGCCAGTGAAGTGGCGCATCAACTTCATGCCGCGTTTCTTGATGGCGATTTCCTCCATCCGCGCTGCAATATCGAAAAAATGGCGTCTGGCGAACCGCTGAATGACGACGATCGCAAACCGTGGTTGCAGGCGCTGAACGACGCCGCGTTTGCTATGCAGCGCACCAATAAAGTATCGCTGATCGTCTGTTCTGCACTGAAAAAACACTATCGCGACTTGCTGCGTGAAGGTAATCCTAATCTCTCTTTCATCTACCTGAAAGGCGATTTTGATGTGATTGAAAGCCGCCTGAAAGCGCGCAAAGGCCATTTCTTTAAAACCCAAATGCTGGTGACGCAGTTTGAAACGCTGCAGGAGCCGGGTGCGGACGAAACCGATGTACTGGTGGTGGATATTGATCAACCGCTGGAAGGTGTTGTGGCAAGCACCATTGAGGTTATTAAAAAAGGCAAATAAGTAGTGACTACATTAACGCTTGTTTTAACAGCAGTAGGGTCTGTTTTACTGCTGCTGTTTTTAGTCATGAAGGCGCGTATGCACGCTTTCCTGGCTTTAATGGTGGTGTCCATGGGGGCTGGCCTTTTTTCTGGTATGCCGCTCGATAAAATCGCAGCGACGATGGAAAAAGGGATGGGAGGCACCCTCGGCTTCCTGGCGGTGGTTGTCGCCCTGGGAGCCATGTTTGGTAAGATCTTACATGAAACCGGCGCGGTCGATCAGATTGCCGTCAAAATGCTCAAATCCTTCGGTCACAGCCGCGTGCATTATGCTATCGGCCTTGCGGGGCTGGTTTGTGCGCTACCGCTGTTCTTTGAAGTGGCGATTGTTCTGCTGATTAGCGTTGCTTTCTCAATGGCGCGCCACACCGGCACGAACCTGGTGAAGCTGGTAATCCCATTATTTGCAGGCGTGGCGGCAGCGGCTGCGTTCCTGGTGCCTGGGCCAGCGCCAATGCTGCTGGCATCGCAGATGAACGCCGACTTTGGCTGGATGATCCTGATTGGCCTGTGCGCGGCAATTCCGGGAATGATTATTGCCGGGCCGCTGTGGGGTAATTTCATCAGCCGCTACGTGGAGTTGCATATTCCTGACGACATCAGCGAACCGCATCTCGGCGAAGGCAAAATGCCGTCCTTCGGATTCAGCCTGTCGCTGATCCTGTTGCCACTGGTGCTGGTGGGGCTGAAAACCATTGCCGCGCGTTTTGTGCCAGAAGGCTCTACTGCTTACGAATGGTTCGAGTTTATTGGTCATCCGTTTACCGCGATTCTGGTTGCTTGCCTGGTGGCGATTTACGGTCTGGCAATGCGTCAGGGTATGCCAAAAGACAAAGTGATGGAGATTTGCGGTCACGCGCTGCAACCGGCGGGGATCATTCTGCTGGTGATTGGTGCGGGCGGCGTGTTCAAACAGGTGCTGGTTGACTCTGGTGTCGGTCCGGCACTGGGCGAAGCGTTAACCGGCATGGGCCTGCCGATTGCCATCACCTGCTTCGTGCTGGCAGCTGCAGTGCGCATCATTCAGGGTTCTGCAACCGTTGCCTGTTTAACGGCGGTGGGATTGGTGATGCCGGTCATTGAACAACTGAACTACTCCGGTGCGCAAATGGCGGCACTGTCGATTTGTATCGCCGGTGGTTCGATTGTTGTCAGCCACGTTAACGACGCGGGTTTCTGGTTGTTCGGTAAATTTACCGGCGCGACCGAAGCCGAAACGCTTAAAACCTGGACCATGATGGAAACCATCCTCGGCACTGTCGGTGCCATCGTTGGGATGATTGCGTTCCAGCTGTTGAGTTAATTACTGCGACAAATTACTGCGAGCTTGCTCGCAGTAATTCATTTCTCTTTTCTCCTGTCTTCATCTTTTTGATCTCTCTCGCAAAAAGACCGGAACATTATCCGTTCTAATCACTGCGTTAACGGACGAGGGAGAAGATGATGGAGAAACACGGAGCTGAATTGCTGTTACAGCGGATGTTAAGTAACACCAGCGCTACTTTCAGGGAAGGGCAATGGGAAGCTATAGATGCGGTGGTTAATCAGCTGCGAAAACTACTGGTTGTACAGCGCACCGGCTGGGGGAAAAGTGCCGTGTACTTCATCGCCAGTAAAATCTTCCGCGATCGCGGCGCTGGCCCGACAATTATCATCTCTCCTTTGCTTGCCCTGATGCGTAACCAGGTTGCCGCCGCTGAACGGTTAGGTATTACGGCTGAAACGTTGAATTCTACAAACAGGGAAGAATGGCAGCGCATTAGCGATAAGTTGCTGCAAGGTGGCGTAGATTGTCTGCTGATTTCACCTGAACGGTTGGCGAATCAGGATTTTCTTGAAACGGTTTTATATCCAGTCGCTGACCGCATCGGTTTACTGGTGGTCGATGAGGCGCACTGCATCTCTGATTGGGGCCACGATTTTCGCCCGGATTACCGACGTATATTAGATATTTTGCGCCAACTGCCTGCGAATACCCCTATTCTGGGTACAACCGCGACAGCGAATAACCGTGTCGTTGAGGATATCCGTCAGCAATTGGGTGACATTGTGATTCAGCGTGGAACGCTGGCTCGCGAAAGTTTGGCGCTTGATGCCTTAGTCTTAGGAGAACAGTCATCCCGTCTGGCATGGTTAGCAACGGTTATCCCTCAGTTTTCCAAATCGGGAATTGTTTATACCCTGACGACTCGCGATGCTGAACTTGTCGCCGAGTGGTTAAGGAAAAATGGTATCAGTGCATTTGCTTATTACAGCGGCGTGACTTGTGAAGGTGCGGAAGATTCTAATACTGCCAGGGAGTATCTGGAGCAGGCACTGCTGGCAAATAAAATCAAAGTGCTGGTCGCGACGACGGCATTAGGTATGGGATTTGATAAACCTGATTTAGGTTTCGTCATTCATTATCAGATGCCGGGGTCTATTGTCGGTTACTACCAACAGGTGGGGCGTGCCGGGCGTGCTATAGATTCCGCAGTTGGCATATTGCTTTGTGGTGGTGAAGACCGCGCTATTCATCAATTCTTCCGTGAAAGCGCCTTTCCTGCGGAGGCGCAAATTCATGAAATACTCAACGTACTTAGCGAGAATGACGGTCTTACCCTACGAGGCATTGAACAACGGACGAATCTTCGTTATGGGCAAATAGAAAAAGCACTGAAATTATTGGTAGCTGAAAATCCATCGCCTGTGGTGTATACCGAGAAATTATGGCGCAGAACTATCGTCAGTTTTTCTCCTGATCATGAACGAATTAACCATTTGATGAATCAGAGAAAAAGTGAGTTGGCAGACGTTGAAAGCTATATCACGACCAAGGAGTGCAAAATGCAATTTCTGCGCCGCGCACTCGATGAGCCAAGTGCCGAACGTTGTGGTAAATGTAGCAGTTGTCTTCAGCATCCGCTGTTGTCGCCCGACATTGATAGCGACTTACTCCATGCGGCAAATTTATTTATTAAACACGCTGACCTGCCATTAAATCTCAATAAACAGGTGGCATCTGGGGCTTTTACGCAATACGGATTTAAAGGGAACTTGCCTGCGGGTTTACAAGGATCTACGGGGCGAATCCTTTCTCGTTGGGGAGATTCCGGGTGGGGAAAGCAGGTAGCCCAGGAGAAAAAAACGGGGCGCTTCAGTGATGAGCTGGTGGAGGCATGTGCGGAAATGGTTCGCCAACGCTGGAATCCGCATCCTGAACCCACCTGGGTATGCTGCGTTCCTTCATTAAGGCACCTCGACCTGGTTCCTGATTTTGCCCGGCGACTGGCGGCGAAACTTGGCTTACCTTTTATTGATGCCATTAAAAAAGTCGTGGACAATCCACCGCAGAAAATGCAGCAAAACCGTTTTCACCAGTGTCAAAATCTCGACGGGGCGTTTGTGATTACCCCTCCTTTGATGCCAGGTCCGGCGTTGCTGGTTGATGATATCGTGGATTCTGCATGGACGCTGACAGTTCTGACAGCACTGTTACGCCAGGCAGGTTGCCCGACGGTTTATCCTCTTGCCCTTGCTTCTACCTCGGTAAAAAATTGATGAATCTTTCAGCCAATGCACAAGCAACTCTCCTGCTAACCAGCGATTTTTCTCGCGCGGCGGCGAGTGAGTATAAACCTCTTAGTAATAGTGAATGGGGGAAGTTTGCATTATGGCTGAAGCACCAACGTATCAGTCCCGCCGAGCTTCTGGTGCCGCAACCGCAAGAGAAACTTACAGGCTGGAGCGATCCGCGTATTTCTCAGGAGCGTATTCTTGGCTTGCTGGCGCGTGGTCATAGTCTGGCGTTGGCTGTAGATAAGTGGCAACGCGCCGGTTTATGGATCTTAACCCGCGGAGATGCCGATTATCCCGTTCGCTTGAAAAAACGATTGCGAACGGATGCACCTCCCGTTTTATTTGGCTGCGGGAATAAAGCATTACTGCAAGCGGAAGGTATGGCGATTGTTGGCTCGCGAGATGCTCCGACTGACGATTTGCGCTATACCCAACAACTGGCCGCGAAACTGGCCCAACAGGGGATTTGCGTTATCTCTGGTGGTGCGCGAGGTATTGATGAATGTGCAATGGCCTCGGCTCTGGAGGTCGGGGGAACTGCCGTTGGCGTATTAGCTGATAGCTTGTTAAAAACGAGTACGTTAGTGAAATGGCGTGAAGGGCTTATAGCAGGCAACCTGGTGTTGATTTCGCCGTTTTACCCAGAGGTACGTTTCACCGTCGGCAATGCGATGGCGCGGAATAAATATATTTATTGCCTTGCTGAAAGCGCAATGGTTGTACGTGCGGGAATGACCGGTGGAACGATAACCGGGGCGATGGAGGCATTAAAACATCAGTGGCTGCCTATGCAGGTTAAACCAAATCAGGATATGCAATCAGCCAATTCACGATTAGTAGAAAATGGGGCGTCATGGAGTGCTGAACAGGCTGAGAATGTGACGATCAGACTGCCAGACGTTCCTGGGCTGATGTATGACAGAGCACTCCGTAACGCTCAACCAGAACTGTTTTCGCTGCACGAAGATGACGCAAATTACGCAGTAATGCCCGCGCATACCCCTGTCGATTTTTATCAACTCTTTGTGGCGGAACTGGCGATCCTTGCAAAGGAATCGATAAGTATTGAAAGGCTGGCGTCTTGTACTGGTTTAACCATCGAACAAATTAGTGTGTGGCTGAACCGCGCAGAAGAAGAGGGAAGGGTTATCCGATTGGGCGAAGGTCATTATCAGTTCAGGTAATAAAACAGGTGCCGCGTCTGGTTGTGTGCAACACCTGTTTGAACCTTACCCCTTCATCCACATTCGAATGCCGTCGAGGAACATCTGAGTTGCCATCATCACCAGAATCAATCCCATCAGGCGTTCAAGTGCGTTCACCCCTTTTTCGCCCAGCAGACGTAAAAATAGCGAAGACTGTAGCAGGATGACAAAGGTGCCGCCCCAGGCCAGCAGCAGAGCAATCACCAGATGTCCCATCTGATTCGGGTACTGGTGAGACAACAACATCAGCGTGGCGAGAATAGTCGGCCCGGCGACTAACGGAATTGCCAACGGCACGATAAATGGCTCTTCACCTGCCGGAAGCCCGCTGCTATTTCCTGAAGCGCTGGGGAAAATCATCTTAATGGCGATCAGAAACAGAATGATGCCGCCAGAAATGGAGACGGTTTCTGCCCGCAGGCTAAGAAATGCCAGAATTTTCTCGCCCGCAAACAGGAACACCAGCATCACAAGGAGAGCAATAAGCAACTCTCGCACCATGATTGCCCGCCGTCTTTTCGGTTCAGTATGTTTCAGTACGGACATGAAAATAGGTAGGTTTCCGAGCGGATCCATAATCAGGATCAATAAAACTGTTGCAGAAATGATTTCATTCATAACTCAAATTCCCTGATAATTGCCGCGGACTTTCTGCGTGCTAACAAAGCAGGATAAGTCGCATTACTGATGGCTTCGCTATCATTGATTAATTTCACTTGCGACTTTGGCTGCTTTTTGTATGGTGAAAGATGTGCCAGGAGGAGACCGGCACATTTATACAGCACACATCTTTGCAGGAAAAAACGCTTATGAAAAATGTTGGTTTTATCGGCTGGCGCGGTATGGTCGGCTCCGTTCTCATGCAACGCATGGTTGAAGAGCGCGACTTCGACGCCATTCGCCCTGTCTTCTTTTCTACTTCTCAGCTTGGTCAGGCTGCGCCGTCTTTTGGCGGAACCACTGGCACACTTCAGGATGCCTTTGATCTGGAGGCGCTAAAGGCCCTCGATATCATTGTGACCTGTCAGGGCGGCGATTATACCAACGAAATCTATCCAAAGCTTCGTGAAAGCGGATGGCAAGGTTACTGGATTGACGCAGCATCATCTCTGCGCATGAAAGATGACGCCATCATCATTCTTGACCCCGTCAATCAGGACGTCATTACCGACGGATTAAATAATGGCATCAGGACTTTTGTTGGCGGTAACTGTACCGTAAGCCTGATGTTGATGTCGCTGGGTGGTTTATTCGCCAATGATCTTGTTGATTGGGTGTCCGTTGCAACCTACCAGGCCGCTTCCGGCGGTGGTGCGCGACATATGCGTGAGTTATTAACCCAGATGGGCCATCTGTATGGCCATGTGGCTGATGAACTCGCGAACCCGTCCTCTGCTATTCTCGATATCGAACGCAAAGTCACAACCTTAACCCGTAGCGGTGAGCTGCCGGTGGATAACTTTGGCGTGCCGCTGGCGGGTAGCCTGATTCCGTGGATCGACAAACAGCTTGATAACGGTCAGAGCCGCGAAGAGTGGAAAGGGCAGGCGGAAACCAACAAGATCCTCAACACATCTTCCGTAATTCCGGTAGATGGTTTATGTGTGCGTGTCGGGGCATTGCGCTGCCACAGCCAGGCATTCACTATTAAATTGAAAAAAGATGTGTCTATTCCGACCGTGGAAGAACTGCTGGCTGCGCACAATCCGTGGGCGAAAGTTGTTCCGAACGATCGGGAAATCACTATGCGTGAGCTAACCCCAGCTGCCGTTACCGGCACGCTGACCACGCCGGTAGGCCGCCTGCGTAAGCTGAATATGGGACCGGAGTTCCTGTCAGCCTTTACCGTGGGCGACCAGCTGCTGTGGGGGGCCGCGGAGCCGCTGCGTCGGATGCTTCGTCAACTGGCGTAATCTTTATTCATTAAATCTGGGGCGCGATGCCGCCCCTGCTAGTGCGTAATACAGGAGTAAGCGCAGATGTTTCATGATTTACCGGGAGTTAAATAGAGCATTGGCTATTCTTTAAGGGTGGCGGAATACACGAGTATTCACAGCCTTACCTGAAGTGAGGACGACGCAGAGAGGATGCACAGAGTGCTGCGCCGTTCAGGTCAAAAAATGTCACAACCAGAAGTCAAAAATTCAGTTGGATGGGGTGACACAATAAAACAGGAAGACAAGCATGTCCGATCGTATCGATAGAGACGTGATTAACGCGCTAATTGCAGGCCATTTTGCGGATCCTTTTTCCGTACTGGGGATGCATAAAACCACCGCGGGACTGGAAGTCCGTGCCCTTTTACCCGACGCTACCGATGTGTGGGTGATTGAACCGAAAACCGGGCGCAAACTCGCAAAACTGGAGTGTCTCGACTCACGGGGATTCTTTAGCGGTGTCATTCCGCGACGTAAGAATTTTTTCCGCTATCAGTTGGCTGTTGTCTGGCATGGTCAGCAAAACCTGATTGATGATCCTTACCGTTTTGGCCCGCTAATCCAGGAAATGGATGCCTGGCTATTATCTGAAGGTACTCACCTACGTCCGTATGAAACCTTAGGCGCGCATGCAGATACTATGGATGGCGTCACAGGTACGCGTTTTTCTGTCTGGGCTCCAAACGCCCGTCGGGTCTCGGTGGTTGGGCAATTCAACTACTGGGACGGTCGCCGTCATCCGATGCGCCTGCGTAAAGAGAGCGGAATCTGGGAACTGTTTATCCCCGGGGCGCATAACGGTCAGCTCTATAAATACGAGATGATTGATGCCAATGGCAACTTGCGTCTGAAGTCCGACCCTTATGCCTTCGAAGCGCAAATGCGCCCGGAAACCGCGTCTCTTATTTGCGGGCTGCCGGAAAAGGTTGTGCAGACTGAAGAGCGCAAAAAAGCGAATCAGTTTGATGCGCCAATCTCTATTTATGAAGTTCACCTTGGCTCCTGGCGTCGCCACACCGACAACAATTTCTGGTTGAGCTACCGCGAGCTGGCCGATCAACTGGTGCCTTATGCTAAATGGATGGGCTTTACCCATCTCGAGCTACTGCCCATTAACGAGCATCCCTTCGATGGCAGTTGGGGTTATCAGCCAACCGGCCTGTATGCACCGACCCGCCGTTTTGGTACTCGCGACGACTTCCGTTATTTCATTGATGCCGCACACGCAGCTGGTCTGAACGTGATTCTCGACTGGGTGCCAGGCCACTTCCCGACCGATGACTTTGCGCTTGCCGAATTTGATGGCACGAACTTGTATGAACACAGCGATCCGCGCGAAGGCTATCATCAGGACTGGAACACGCTGATCTACAACTATGGTCGCCGTGAAGTCAGTAACTTCCTTGTCGGTAACGCGCTTTACTGGATTGAACGTTTTGGTATTGATGCGCTGCGCGTCGATGCGGTGGCGTCAATGATTTATCGCGACTACAGCCGTAAAGAGGGGGAGTGGATCCCTAACGAATTTGGCGGTCGCGAGAATCTTGAAGCGATTGAATTCTTGCGTAATACCAACCGTATTCTTGGTGAGCAGGTTTCCGGTGCAGTGACAATGGCGGAGGAGTCTACCGATTTCCCTGGCGTTTCTCGTCCACAGGATATGGGCGGTCTGGGCTTCTGGTACAAGTGGAACCTCGGCTGGATGCATGACACCCTGGACTACATGAAGCTCGACCCGATTTATCGTCAGTATCATCACGATAAACTGACCTTCGGGATGCTCTACAACTACACTGAAAACTTCGTCCTGCCGTTGTCGCATGATGAAGTGGTCCACGGTAAAAAATCGATTCTCGACCGGATGCCGGGCGACGCATGGCAGAAATTCGCTAACCTGCGCGCCTACTACGGCTGGATGTGGGCATTCCCGGGCAAGAAACTACTGTTCATGGGGAACGAATTTGCCCAGGGCCGCGAGTGGAACCATGACGCCAGCCTCGACTGGCATCTGTTGGAAGGCGGCGATAACTGGCACCACGGTGTCCAGCGTCTGGTGCGCGATCTGAACCACACCTACCGCCACCATAAAGCAATGCATGAACTGGATTTTGACCCGTACGGCTTTGAATGGCTGGTGGTGGATGACAAAGAACGCTCGGTGCTGATCTTTGTGCGTCGCGATAAAGAGGGTAACGAAATCATCGTTGCCAGTAACTTTACACCGGTGCCGCGTCATGATTATCGCTTCGGTATTAACCAGCCGGGTAAATGGCGTGAAATCCTCAATACCGATTCCATGCACTATCACGGCAGTAATGCAGGCAATGGCGGCGCAGTACACAGCGATGAGATTGCCAGCCACGGTCGTCAACATTCACTGAGCCTGACGCTACCACCTCTGGCCACTATCTGGCTGGTTCGGGAGGCAGAATGACACAACTCGCCATTGGCAAACCCACTCCCCTCGGCGCGCATTACGACGGTCAGGGCGTCAACTTCACACTTTTCTCCGCTCATGCCGAGCGGGTAGAGCTGTGTGTCTTTGATGCCAATGGCCAGGAACATCGCTATGACTTGCCAGGGCACAGTGGCGACATTTGGCACGGTTATCTGCCGGATGCGCGCCCGGGTTTGCGTTATGGTTATCGAGTTCATGGCCCCTGGCAACCTGCCGAGGGGCATCGCTTTAACCCGGCGAAGTTGTTGATTGATCCTTGCGCGCGGCAAATTGACGGGGAGTTTAAAGATAACCCGCTGTTGCACGCCGGTCATAATGAACCTGACTATCGCGACAACGCCGCCATTGCGCCGAAATGCGTAGTGGTGATTGATCACTATGACTGGGAAGATGATGCCCCGCCGCGCACGCCGTGGGGCAGCACCATCATTTATGAAGCCCATGTCAAAGGATTAACGTACCTGCACCCGGAGATCCCGGTCGAGATCCGTGGCACTTATAAAGCCCTGGGGCATCCGGTGATGATCAACTATTTGAAACAGTTGGGCATTACCGCGCTAGAACTGCTGCCGGTGGCACAATTTGCCAGTGAACCACGTCTGCAACGTATGGGGCTTAGTAACTACTGGGGTTACAACCCGGTGGCGATGTTTGCGCTGCATCCGGCGTATGCCTGCTCGCCAGAAACGGCGCTGGATGAGTTTCGCGATGCAATCAAAGCACTGCATAAAGCGGGTATCGAAGTCATTCTTGATATCGTGCTCAACCATAGTGCGGAACTGGACCTCGACGGCCCGTTATTCTCGCTGCGTGGGATCGACAACCGTAGCTATTATTGGATAAGAGAAGACGGCGATTATCACAACTGGACCGGTTGTGGCAACACGCTCAATTTGAGTCATCCGGCGGTGGTAGATTATGCCAGCGCCTGCCTGCGTTATTGGGTAGAAACCTGCCACGTCGATGGTTTCCGCTTTGATCTGGCGGCAGTCATGGGCCGTACGCCAGAGTTTCGTCAGGATGCGCCGTTGTTTACCGCTATCCAGAACTGCCCGGTGCTCTCGCAGGTGAAGTTAATTGCTGAACCGTGGGATATCGCTCCTGGTGGTTATCAGGTGGGAAATTTCCCGCCGCTGTTTGCCGAGTGGAACGATCATTTCCGCGATGCAGCCCGTCGTTTCTGGCTGCATTATGATTTGCCTCTGGGGGCGTTTGCCGGACGTTTTGCTGCCTCCAGCGATGTTTTTAAACGTAATGATCGTCTGCCGAGTGCCGCGATTAATCTCGTCACCGCGCATGACGGTTTTACGCTTCGCGACTGCGTTTGCTTCAACCATAAACACAATGAAGCAAACGGAGAAGAAAATCGCGACGGGACCAACAACAATTACAGTAACAATCATGGTAAAGAAGGGTTAGGCGGTACTCTTGATCTGGTTGAACGGCGGCGCGACAGCATTCACGCCCTGTTAACAACGTTGTTGCTCTCCCAGGGTACGCCGATGTTACTGGCCGGTGACGAACATGGTCACAGCCAGCATGGCAATAACAATGCCTACTGTCAGGATAACCAATTAACCTGGTTGGACTGGTCGCAGGCAAGCAGTGGTTTAACCGCATTTACCGCCGCGTTAATCCATCTGCGCAAGCGCATTCCCGCTTTGATGGAGAATCGCTGGTGGGAAGAAGGCGACGGCAATGTCCGTTGGCTAAATCGATATGCTCAACCTTTAAGCACGGATGAGTGGCAAAACGGGCCGAAACAGCTGCAAATTCTGCTCTCGGATCGCTTTTTGATCGCAATTAACGCCACGCTTGAGGTAACAGAGATTGTTTTACCTGCTGGGGAGTGGCACGCCATTCCCCCATTCGCTGGAGAGGATAACCCAGTGATTACGGCTGTCTGGCAGGGACCTGCACACGGATTGTGTGTGTTCCAGAGATGATAAAAAAGGAGTTAGTCATGGTTAGTTTAGAGAAGAACGATCACTTAATGTTGGCGCGCCAGCTGCCATTGAAATCTGTTGCCCTGATACTGGCGGGAGGACGTGGTACCCGCCTGAAGGATTTAACCAATAAGCGAGCAAAACCGGCCGTACACTTCGGCGGTAAGTTCCGCATTATCGACTTTGCGCTGTCTAACTGCATCAACTCCGGGATCCGTCGTATGGGCGTGATCACCCAGTACCAGTCCCACACTCTGGTGCAGCACATCCAGCGCGGCTGGTCATTCTTCAATGAAGAAATGAACGAGTTTGTCGATCTGCTGCCAGCACAGCAGAGAATGAAAGGGGAAAACTGGTATCGCGGCACCGCAGATGCGGTCACCCAAAACCTCGACATTATCCGCCGTTATAAAGCTGAATACGTGGTGATCCTGGCGGGCGACCATATCTACAAGCAAGACTACTCGCGTATGCTTATCGACCACGTCGAAAAAGGCGCACGTTGCACCGTTGCTTGTATGCCAGTACCGATTGAAGAAGCCTCCGCGTTTGGCGTTATGGCGGTTGATGAGAACGATAAAATTATCGAATTCGTTGAAAAACCAGCTAACCCGCCGTCAATGCCGAACGATCCAGGCAAATCTCTGGCGAGTATGGGTATCTACGTCTTTGACGCCGACTATCTGTATGAACTGCTGGAAGAAGACGATCGCGATGAGAACTCCAGCCACGACTTTGGCAAAGATTTGATTCCCAAGATCACCGAAGCCGGTCTGGCCTATGCGCACCCGTTCCCGCTCTCTTGCGTACAATCCGACCCGGATGCCGAGCCGTACTGGCGCGATGTGGGTACGCTGGAAGCTTACTGGAAAGCGAACCTCGATCTGGCCTCTGTGGTGCCGGAACTGGATATGTACGATCGCAATTGGCCAATTCGCACCTACAATGAATCATTACCGCCAGCGAAATTCGTGCAGGATCGCTCCGGTAGCCACGGGATGACCCTTAACTCACTGGTATCCGGCGGTTGTGTGATCTCCGGTTCGGTGGTGGTGCAGTCCGTTCTGTTCTCGCGCGTTCGCGTGAATTCATTCTGCAACATTGATTCCGCCGTATTGTTACCGGAAGTATGGGTAGGTCGCTCGTGCCGTCTGCGTCGCTGCGTCATCGATCGTGCTTGTGTTATTCCGGAAGGCATGGTGATTGGTGAAAACGCAGAGGAAGATGCACGTCGTTTCTATCGTTCAGAAGAAGGCATCGTGCTGGTAACGCGCGAAATGCTACGGAAGTTAGGGCATAAACAGGAGCGATAATGCAGGTTTTACATGTATGTTCAGAGATGTTCCCGCTGCTTAAAACCGGCGGTCTGGCTGATGTTATTGGGGCATTACCCGCAGCACAAATCGCAGACGGCGTTGACGCTCGCGTACTGTTGCCTGCATTTCCCGATATTCGCCGTGGCGTGACCGATGCGCAGGTAGTATCCCGTCGTGATACCTTCGCCGGACATATCACGCTGTTGTTCGGTCATTACAACGGGGTTGGCATATACCTGATTGACGCGCCGCATCTCTATGATCGTCCGGGAAGCCCGTATCACGATACCAACTTATTTGCCTATACCGACAACGTATTGCGTTTTGCGCTGCTGGGGTGGGTTGGGGCAGAAATGGCCAGCGGGCTTGACCCATTCTGGCGTCCTGATGTGGTGCATGCGCACGACTGGCATGCAGGCCTTGCGCCTGCGTATCTGGCGGCGCGCGGGCGTCCGGCGAAGTCGGTGTTTACTGTGCACAACCTGGCCTATCAAGGCATGTTTTATGCACATCACATGAATGACATCCAATTGCCATGGTCATTCTTTAATATTCATGGGCTGGAATTCAACGGACAAATCTCTTTCCTGAAGGCCGGTCTGTACTATGCCGATCACATTACGGCAGTCAGCCCAACCTACGCTCGCGAGATCACCGAACCGCAGTTTGCCTACGGTATGGAAGGTCTGTTGCAACAGCGTCACCGTGAAGGGCGTCTTTCCGGCGTACTGAACGGCGTGGACGAGAAAATCTGGAGTCCAGAGACGGACTTACTGTTGGCCTCGCGTTACACCCGCGATACGTTGGAAGATAAAGCGGAAAATAAGCGCCAGTTACAAATCGCAATGGGGCTTAAGGTTGACGATAAAGTGCCGCTTTTTGCAGTGGTGAGCCGTCTGACCAGCCAGAAAGGTCTCGACCTGGTGCTGGAAGCCTTACCTGGTCTTCTGGAGCAGGGCGGGCAGCTGGCGCTACTCGGCGCGGGCGATCCGGTGCTGCAGGAAGGTTTCCTTGCGGCGGCAGCGGAATACCCCGGCCAGGTGGGCGTTCAGATTGGCTATCACGAAGCATTTTCGCATCGCATTATGGGCGGCGCGGACGTCATTCTGGTGCCCAGCCGTTTTGAACCGTGCGGCTTAACGCAACTTTATGGATTGAAGTACGGTACGCTGCCGTTAGTGCGGCGCACCGGTGGGCTTGCTGATACGGTTTCTGACTGTTCTCTTGAGAACCTTGCAGATGGCGTCGCCAGTGGGTTTGTCTTTGAAGATAGTAATGCCTGGTCGCTGTTACGGGCTATTCGACGTGCTTTCGTACTGTGGTCCCGTCCTTCACTGTGGCGGTTTGTGCAACGTCAGGCTATGGCAATGGATTTTAGCTGGCAGGTCGCGGCGAAGTCGTACCGTGAGCTTTACTATCGCTTGAAATAGTTTTCAGGAAACGCCTATATGAATGCTCCGTTTACATATTCATCGCCCACGCTTAGCGTAGAAGCTCTTAAGCACTCTATCGCTTACAAGCTGATGTTTACGATTGGAAAGGATCCGGTCGTCGCCAATAAACATGAATGGCTGAACGCAACGTTATTTGCTGTGCGCGATCGTCTCGTGGAGCGCTGGTTACGTTCAAACCGTGCCCAGTTGTCGCAAGAAACTCGTCAGGTTTACTACCTGTCGATGGAGTTTTTGATTGGCCGTACGCTCTCCAACGCCATGTTGTCGCTAGGAATTTACGAAGATGTACAGGGCGCACTGGAAGCGATGGGATTAAATCTCGAAGAGCTGATTGATGAAGAAAATGACCCGGGCCTCGGTAACGGTGGCCTGGGCCGTCTGGCGGCTTGCTTCCTCGATTCTCTGGCGACGTTAGGGTTGCCGGGGCGCGGTTACGGCATCCGCTATGACTACGGTATGTTCAAGCAGAACATCGTTAACGGTAGCCAGAAAGAGTCGCCTGACTACTGGCTGGAATACGGTAACCCGTGGGAATTCAAACGCCACAACACGCGCTATAAAGTCCGTTTTGGTGGTCGCATTCAGCAGGAAGGTAAAAAAACGCGCTGGATTGAAACCGAAGAGATTCTGGGAGTAGCTTACGATCAGATAATCCCAGGTTACGACACCGACGCGACCAACACGTTGCGTTTGTGGAGTGCCCAAGCCAGTAGTGAAATTAACCTCGGTAAATTCAACCAGGGCGACTACTTCGCGGCAGTGGAAGATAAAAACCACTCCGAGAACGTATCTCGCGTACTGTATCCGGACGACTCCACCTACTCCGGGCGTGAGCTGCGACTGCGTCAGGAATACTTCCTGGTTTCCTCGACCATTCAGGACATTTTAAGCCGCCATTATCAGTTGCATAAAACCTACGATAACCTGGCGGATAAAATTGCGATTCACCTCAACGATACCCATCCGGTGCTGTCGATTCCTGAGATGATGCGTCTGCTGATCGATGAGCACCAATTTAGCTGGGACGACGCGTTTGAAGTGTGTTGTCAGGTCTTCTCCTACACCAACCACACGCTAATGAGCGAGGCGCTGGAAACCTGGCCAGTCGATATGCTGGGTAAAATTCTGCCGCGTCACCTGCAGATCATCTTTGAAATCAACGACTATTTCCTGAAAACCTTGCAGGAACAGTATCCGAACGATACCGATCTGCTGGGACGGGCGTCGATCATTGATGAATCCAACGGTCGTCGTGTGCGTATGGCCTGGCTGGCGGTTGTGGTGAGCCACAAAGTTAACGGTGTATCGGAACTGCACTCTAACCTGATGGTGCAATCGCTATTTGCCGACTTTGCGAAAATCTTCCCGGGTCGTTTCACCAACGTCACCAACGGTGTGACGCCGCGTCGCTGGCTGGCGGTAGCGAACCCATCGCTTTCAGCCGTGTTGGACGAACACCTGGGCCGCAACTGGCGCACCGACCTTAGTCTGCTTAATGATCTGCAACAACACTGTGATTTCCCAATGGTTAATCACGCGGTGCATCAGGCGAAGCTGGAGAACAAAAAGCGTCTGGCGGAGTATATCGCCCAGCAGCTGAATGTGGTGGTAAATCCGAAAGCGCTGTTCGATGTGCAAATCAAACGTATTCACGAATACAAACGTCAATTGATGAATGTGTTGCACGTGATCACCCGCTATAACCGCATCAAGGCCGACCCGGATGCGAAGTGGGTACCGCGCGTGAATATTTTTGGTGGTAAGGCGGCTTCGGCCTATTACATGGCGAAGCACATTATTCATTTGATCAATGACGTAGCGAAAGTGATCAACAACGATCCGCAGATTGGCGACAAGCTGAAAGTCGTGTTCATCCCGAACTACAGTGTTAGCCTGGCGCAGTTGATCATTCCGGCGGCCGATCTGTCTGAACAGATTTCGCTGGCGGGGACGGAAGCTTCCGGCACCAGTAACATGAAGTTTGCGCTTAACGGCGCGCTGACTATCGGTACGCTGGACGGTGCGAATGTCGAGATGCTGGATCATGTCGGTGCTGACAATATCTTTATCTTTGGTAACACAGCGGAAGAAGTGGAAGAACTGCGCCGTCAGGGCTACAAACCGCGTGAATACTACGAGAAAGATGAGGAGCTGCATCAGGTGCTGACGCAAATCGGCAGCGGTGTATTCAGTCCGGAAGATCCGGGTCGCTATCGCGATCTGGTTGATTCGCTGATCAACTTCGGCGATCACTACCAGGTGCTGGCGGATTATCGCAGCTATGTCGATTGTCAGGATAAAGTTGACGAACTCTACGAGCGTCAGGAAGAGTGGACCGCAAAAGCGATGCTGAACATTGCCAATATGGGTTACTTCTCTTCTGACCGTACGATCAAAGAGTATGCCGATTATATTTGGCATATTGATCCGGTGAGATTGTAATTTCAAATACGGCTAAATACCGTGTGTTCCGCTGAAGTAATACAGAGTGGAACTCACGGTATTTCTATACACAATAACTTTGATGTATGTTATTCTATTTAATATATACCATTAATATATATTAAATAACGATTGATGATAATGTTTTTGGTTTTTTGTTATTTCAAATAATATTAATTTATTATGAATGCATTAATATTATTCATGTGATTTATGTTTTATTTCCCCTCTTACAACCCTACGTAAAAATAAATTTTATCATTATCAATGTGTTATATGTAAGTATAAACTCACTTATTGCGGCTTTGGATTATTTTAGGTACATTACTAAGCAGCATATATAATATTATTCACTCAATTACTCTTCTAAAGAACCTTCTGGAATTAGCCAACGCCAGCTTATTTTTTGTGAGATATAGCTTATTAACGCAGAATGTAAAAACACCAATGTTGCTTGGATTTTTTAACAAAAGGAAAGGTATAAATGAAATTCAATTTATCTAATTTATCCGCAGTATTACTGGCATCAGGTATGCTGATGTCTACTGCGGTAACCGCAGCACCCGGCGATGCAACACAATTTGGTGGGGCGGATACTGACTGGAGCACCGTTGATTATCCCAGGCTCACTGATATGGATGACAACGTTGATTCAATGGGGGGGAAAATCCGCTTTACTGGCCGTGTAGTGAAAGCTACCTGTAAGGTCGCAACCGATTCAAAACAGATTGAAGTTGTCCTGCCGGTTGTGCCTTCCAACCTTTTCACTGGTATCGACGTAGAAGCGCAGGGGGCCAGCAACCAGACCGATTTCAATATTAATCTGACCGAATGTAGCAATACAGCTGATCAGAAAATTGAGTTTCGTTTTACCGGTACCGCAGATAGCGCTAATAAAACGCTCGCTAACGAAGTAGAAGGATCAACGGATGCTGACAACAGCGGCAATGCGGGGGCGACTGGTGTAGGGATTCGAATTTACTCCAAAGGTACGACGAATAATGGTCTGATTAACCTGAATACTACTGCGGCAGAGGGTAGCGCCTCCACCGCCGCTTATACAATTCCAGGAAATGCTACGACCCATGATTTCAGCGCGGCCTTTACTGCAGGTTATGCTCAAAACGGTAGCACTGTTGCACCTGGTGTAGTTAAGTCAACAGCAAGTTTTGTGGTGCTGTACGAATAAATATAAATACGATTTCAGGTTACAAAAAGTTGTAACCTGAGATTGAAATTATTTAATAGAGTATGAATAACAGGTGTTATTTCATCAACAAGGATGCTGTATGAAATGTATTATTGAAAATAAAAAATTGGTTTGTGGATTCAGGGATGAATTAAAAGCATCACAAAATATTATACGCTCAGGGATTCTTTTTTTACTATCGATATTATTTATTAATAATGCGTCCGCAGGCGGGTTTGGTCTTGGCGTAACGCGATTGATTTATCCGGCAGAAAGTAAGCAAATAACACTCAGTGTGCAAAATAGCGGTGACAACACCAGTTATTTAATCCAATCATGGGTTGATGACAGCAAAACGGAAAAAAAAAGCCAGGATTTTGTTATCACACCCCCTCTATTTATGTTGCCAACGCGTAAAGAAGCTTCATTACGTATCATGTTTCTTGGTAAGACTAATTTGCCGACCGATCGTGAAACTTTGTATTGGATGAATGTTAAAGCAATTCCGCCAACAGATGAGAAAAATACACAGAAGAATACCTTACAGTTGGCATTACAAAACAAAATCAAGCTATTTTATCGCCCGGAAAATCTACCCGTGCAACCAGGAAAAGCACGAAATATGTTGCGGTTTAAGTATGAGGGCAAACAACTAAAAGTTATCAATCCTTCGCCTTATTACCTGACACTGACAGGAATTAAAGTACAAGGGAGTAAATTGCCCAATACGTTTGTACCACCGAAAAGTGATATTACGGTCTCGTCGCCAGTGACGTTGGCTGGTGAAATTACTTATCAAACAATTAATGACTTTGGCGCTACGACGGAGCGGCAGAAAGGAATAATGCAGTAACAACGGAATAGTTCAGATGCAACACAGGTCAGGGATATGAACCTAAAGCTCAAAAGATGCGAATATTGGATGGCGGCACAAAAGCAGATGAAACGGGTTGTGCCGCTTCTTCTGGTTATTATGCCTGCATGTTCAATCGCGGGAATGCGCTTTAACCCTGCTTTTCTGTCGGGTGATACTGAAGCTGTTGCTGACTTATCCCGCTTCGAGAAAGGGATGACTTATCTTCCTGGTAGCTATGAAGTCGAAGTTTGGGTCAATGATTCCCCTTTACTCTCTCGTACTGTAACTTTTAAAGCAGACGATGAGAATCAACTGATTCCCTGCCTTTCACTTGCTGACTTATTAAGCCTTGGAATTAACAAAAATGCGCTGCCAGAGCAGGCTTTGGCTTCATCTGAAAATAGTTGCCTTGATTTGCGTATCTGGTTTCCTGATGTGCATTACATGCCGGAGCTGGATGCACAGAGACTTAAACTGACCTTTCCGCAGGCGATAATAAAACGTGACGCCCGCGGATATATTCCACCAGAACAGTGGGATAACGGTATTACAGCTTTTTTGCTGAATTATGACTTTTCTGGTAATAACGATCGTGGTGATTACTCTTCAAATAACTATTATTTAAATCTTCGCGCTGGGATCAATATTGGTGCATGGCGTTTTCTCGATTATTCAACCTGGAGTCGTGGGAGTAATTCAGCAGGTAAACTGGAGCATATCAGTAGTACGTTGCAGCGCGTTATTATTCCTTTCAGAAGTGAATTAACGCTAGGAGATACATGGTCATCATCAGATGTTTTCGACAGTGTTAGTATTCGTGGCATAAAACTGGAATCTGACGAAAATATGTTGCCCGATAGTCAAAGTGGTTTCGCTCCCACGGTGCGCGGAATTGCGAAAAGTCGCGCTCAGGTAACAATCAAACAGAATGGTTATGTCATTTATCAAACCTATATGCCGCCGGGACCGTTTGAGATTAGCGATCTTAACCCGACATCATCTGCGGGAGATCTGGAAGTTACCATCAAAGAGTCTGATAATTCAGAAACTGTCTATACCGTACCTTATGCCGCTGTCCCCATCCTGCAACGAGAAGGTCATTCAAAATATTCTACTACGGTTGGCCAATATCGAAGCAATAGCTATAACCAGAAAAGTCCTTATGTATTTCAGGGGGAATTAATTTGGGGTTTACCCTGGGATATTACGGCTTATGGTGGGGCACAATTCTCTGAGGATTACCGGGCGTTGGCGCTCGGCCTTGGCCTGAATCTGGGTGTATTTGGTGCAACATCGTTTGATGTTACTCAGGCTAACAGTTCGCTTGTGGATGGGAGCAAACATCAAGGGCAATCTTATCGTTTTCTTTATTCCAAATCGTTAGTTCAGACAGGAACAGCATTCCATATTATTGGCTATCGTTATTCAACCCAGGGCTTTTACACTTTAAGTGATACGACATACCAACAAATGTCAGGGACTGTTGTTGATCCAAAAACGTTAGATGATAAAGATTACGTTTATAACTGGAATGATTTTTATAACTTGCGTTATAGCAAACGTGGAAAATTTCAGGCTAGTGTATCGCAACCTTTCGGTAACTACGGGTCTATGTATTTATCGGCTAGTCAGCAAACATACTGGAATACTGATAAAAAAGATTCTTTATACCAAGTTGGTTATAACACCAGTATTAAGGGTATCTATCTAAATGTTGCGTGGAATTACAGTAAATCACCAGGGACAAATGCGGATAAAATTGTCTCGCTAAATGTCTCATTACCTATAAGTAATTGGTTATCTTCCACGAATGATGGGCGCTCATCATCGAATGCCATGACTGCAACGTATGGTTATAGTCAGGATAACCACGGACAGGTAAACCAATATACGGGGGTATCTGGTTCTCTGTTGGAGCAGCATAATCTCAGTTATAACATACAACATGGTTTTGCTAATCAGGATAATAGCAGTAGTGGTTCTGTTGGTGTTAATTATCGTGGGGCATATGGTTCCTTGAATTCCGCCTACAGTTACGATAATGAAGGTAATCAACAAATAAACTATGGCATCAGTGGTGCTCTTGTTGTACATGAAAATGGTCTTACGTTGAGTCAACCATTAGGTGAAACTAATGTTTTGATAAAAGCGCCTGGAGCGAATAATGTGGATGTCCAGCGGGGGACAGGAATATCCACTGACTGGCGTGGATATGCAGTTGTTCCTTATGCAACAGAATATAGACGTAATAATATTTCATTAGATCCTATGTCAATGAATATGCATACTGAACTGGATATCACTTCCACTGAAGTTATTCCGGGAAAAGGTGCGTTAGTTCGTGCAGAGTTTGCTGCTCATATCGGTATTCGTGGCTTGTTCACAGTTCGTTATCGTAATAAATCAGTCCCATTCGGTGCTACAGCCAGCGCACAGATTAAAAATAGTAGTCAAATTACCGGGATTGTCGGCGATAATGGACAACTTTATCTCTCAGGATTGCCTTTAGAAGGTGTTATTAATATCCAGTGGGGAGACGGTGTTCAGCAAAAATGTCAGGCTAATTACAATCTCCCTGAAACAGAACTGAATAATCCTGTTAGCTATGCTACTCTGGAGTGCCGCTAATGCATTTAATATTCTCTAAATATTCTGTGTTTTTTATTCTTTTCGCTTTTTTTGCTTTTCCGCTCTCAGGACAGGCCAATGATTCAGTTGTTGTTACATTTACTGGGATTTTGTTGGCAAAAAGCTGTGACATTACTACCGGAAGTAAAGATCAGTCGGTAAAAATGGGCACTTATGATGCTAATGAATTTTTAAATGTAGGTGATGTTTCTCCGAGTCAAACGTTTACGATTAATGTACAAGGATGCCCGACTGCAAAAAGTACTGTTTATAGTTCTGGTGTGAGCGCCAATGTGCGATTTACTGGTGATGCAGATGCCATTAATAGCGCATTACTGCGTCTCTCCGCCGGAGCAGATAGTGCGACTGGGCTGGGAATAGAAATATTGGATAACAATGATGTGGCGATTGCCATTAATGGTGAATCAGGTTTTCGTGATTTAGTGTTAAATGAAAACGGTGATGCTAATTTGACGTTTAAACTTCGCTATAAATCAACTCAGGAAAATGTACATGCCGGGCAAGCAAATGCTCTGTTGTACTTTGATATCGATTATCAGTGAGGGAGATATGAAGATATTCATTAGTTTATTTTTGTTTATAATATCAACAAATTCTTTTGCTGATGATATCACTCATGCCGGAGTGGTTCGTATTGAAGGGTTAATTACCGAAAAAACCTGCATTATTTCTGATGAGTCAAAAAATTTTATAGTTAATATGCCAGACGTACCCAGTAGTTCGGTAAGGAGTGCAGGGGATGTTACTGAAAAGGTTTATTTTTCCATAACGTTAACCCGCTGTGGTAGTGATGTTGGCAACGCGTATATAAAGTTTACCGGCAATACAGTTTCAGAAGATGCCAGTTTATATAAGCTGGAAGATGGCTCGGTAGAGGGGCTTGCACTCACGATTTTTGATAAGAACAAAGGCAGTATTAGTAATGATGTTAAAAGCATGGGTTTTTTACTTGCACCATCAGTTGATAATATATTGCATTTTTTTGCGGCTTACAAAGCATTAAAAAATAATATCCAACCAGGGGATGCAAATGCGTCAGTATCGTTTATTGTCACCTATGATTAAGGTAGTCATAGTATTATTTCCCCTTTTATTCTCTACAGCACAAGCAGGCTTAGTGATCGGTGGAACGCGTTTTGCGTATCCGGAAAATCAGTCCTCAATATCTGTTGAACTCAAAAATACTTCAGACAGAGATATGTTAGTCAAGGTTGCAGTCTCCCCTGATGATGCTCGTCATTTGACGGGAACGGTTGAATCTTTGCCCTCATTTTCTGGAACGGTATTTATCGCAACTCCGCCACTGTTTGTTTTGAAGCCTGACAAAAATACAAAAATAAGAATTAATCGTGTTGGTGGTGGTTTACCTGCCGACCGAGAAAGTTTATTTATACTGAATGTTGCAGCATTACCAACGTTGGAAAATAGTCATTCAGTCAAAACTGATAATCAATTGCAAATAGCAGTCCGCAATCGTATGAAAATATTCTATCGGCCATCAAATTTGTCTGAAGACCCGAATATGTCATATCAAAAATTACGCTGGGCACGAAAAAATGAAATTGTTACCGTTTATAATCCAGGCCCAAGATATGTGACACTCTATAACCTACATGTTGATGGTAAAGTTATAGATGGTGGTATGGTCGCACCATTTAGCCATCGCCAACAATCATGGTGTAAATCGCAAGGGGGTTGTGAAATAGCATGGCAAACTTTGGATATTTATAATAATGCTTTACCTGCATGGAAAGTAAAGATGAATCTGTTGCAGATGGATGTGTCAGGTTCACAGGTTAAAACGGATTAGTAAAAGGAAATAATATGATTACTTATACCGGATATAAGCTGAAAGTTATTTTTATAATCTTTTTATTCTTGGGTTACCATGTTGTAGCCTATGCTGAAATGGGCCGGGATCGTGAGTTTTGCTATCCTGGAACTCCAGAAAACAATACCACACCAGCTGTTTTTTATTATAATTTTGGCACAACGATTATTTCAGATATAAATAATAACATACCAGGTACTATTCTGCCAGAAAAAAACTGGAAAATTGGTCTGTATAAGGCTTATTGTAATTCCATTAGCAATTATGAGGTATATTTCAGTGGAGTGTCAGGTATTGACCCATCTGGTACATCTGGTATTCAACAGGGGAGTGATATATTTGTTCCAGTGACGCATGAAATATCAATTTCTACACATATTAAACTCTATAATAAAAATGGGACACAGACAGATAAAACAGTACCATTTTATAATTATAGTACTAATTATCCAACGGATAGAAGTAAACCATCAAATTGGTCTTCAGGAACAGAGGGCTATATTAAAATTAAATTGGACAAAAAAATTATCTCTGATATCTCTCTGAATAATGTACTTTTAGTTTCATTGTATGCCAGTCAGCGGCAAACGGAACATGGGCCAGTACCATTATTTAATGCTTGGATCAGCAACCTGGATATTCAGGTTCCGCAAGGTTGCACAATTAATGAGGGTACGAGTTTTACTGTTAATATGCCGGATGTGTGGGCCAGTGAATTGAGCCGGGCTGGGGCCGGAGTGAAGCCCGCTGGTGTTACTCCTGTAGCAACAACTATTCCGATTAATTGTACGAATAAAGATACAGATGCGGTAATGACGTTGGTATTCGACGGTAACATTTCCGCCACACGTGATACCAATGGGAAACAAAGTATTATTCAGGCACAGGATAATCCTGATGTTGGTATTATGATTATGGATAGTCAGCAAAACTCCGTAGATTTAAATGCTCTGGCAACATCAGTAGGCGTTCCGTTCAGATTGGTGGAAAACCAGACGGCTTCTGCGCAAACTGCTGATGTTACTTTCCTGAGTTTACCTGTTAGTACAACTGGAAAAGTGCCTGCGGCAGGTCGTTATAATGCACTGGCTATATTGCGGGTTGAATATCAGTAATTTGAGCTAGTACAGAATCGGTTTAGCCATCACCGCAAAATAAAATGCAATAATAGGGATGAACAGAATGCAAAACAAAAAAATATTTTTAATTCTACAGGGGCAAAACCTGGTGGAAAATGTAGGTTATGTGCCGATGAATAAAATGTTGCATTAAGCCGGATAATAAAAATGGAATTAGTTGATACGTTATTTGCAAGCCTCTCCGGTACTGATCCATTCACTGGCGTGGATATTACGATTGCCAACTGCAAATCAACATACTGGGATGAAGGCATTGTTCAGCAACTCATTAACCAGGTCCTGGATGAAGGGGAAAAGTTCGCCGGTGCTGCCGGTCTTGAGGGATTATCTCGATATGATGTCACATTAAATATTGGTTTAACGTCCAGCAATGTATGGCCGGGATTTTCCCTCGATACCGCCACCATTAGCCGTCTTTGTGCCTGTGGTGCTGACTTTGGATTTGATCTCTATATCAGTGATGTACCAGATGTTCAATGTGATCTGAACACGACAAATGACTTCACCGTACAATTTACGGCGATGCTCAACCCGGATGAGCGGGTGATCATAGCAAAGCGCCCGCTTAAAAAATGTGACGCCTGGATTGAGGATGTTTATATCTTTCAGGTGTTTAAAGAAGCCTGGCAATTTCAAAACGATAACAGTTTACGCGGATTTCGCGATAAGCAGGCTGAACTGAAACTCTACGCGCGTCATTACTCAGTGGAAAATTGCACAGAGGAAAGCTGTTGGGACTGTAATTATTGCATTCGGCCCAGCTTTTCCCTCTCTCGTAGTGCCATTATTCGCCTGAACGCGGCGAATGCCCTTTTTATCTATCAGCCGTTTATGCACGATCAGCGGGCGAGGGGGTAATTATGCAACCCAGCTCCGCCATGCAGGCATTAATTGAGCAGATATATCATATTTTTCGTCGTTATCCGGCGCCGAAGCAATTTGTGGTTTGTTGTGAATATTGTCTGAGTCAACAGGAACAAAAAGCATTACGGAATACATCGTTGCGAGCGATTCCTTATTCCTTAATCAATGCCTGGAATAGTAGTCCAGGACCTGATCCGCAAAACAGCGATGAGGTTCGTTATTTTCTGCCTCGTTTACTGGAGTTTGTTGCGCAGGGGCAGTTTGACAATATTCACGAAGTATTTTCTCTACGGCGTATAAACCTTGCCAGTAAAGAAAACTGGCGTGAGGATGAACGGGAAATATTGCAGCAATTTGCTTGCCAGTATATGACTGATTGGGGATCCGGGGATGAGGCTGTCGAATTACAGTACATGCTGGAAATGTTTTTCCGTGCCGATATCGCTCTTTCGCCATTGCTTGATGCCATTATTTCAGTTCCCGGCTTTTGGTCGGCAGCGTCTCTTGCCTGTTTATTGAATACGTATCGTGACGGTTATATCAGAGATAATCAGGACGATATCGATAAAGCCATTACCACTCAAACTAATACTTGGGCTAGTAATAATCAATCCATCCTGAAAGAACGCGCGCGGCAGGCGATTGAGAACCCGCCAAAGCAGTCCGAACAGGGCACACAGTATCAGGCCTGGGAAGACGAGTGGATGATTGATGAGTGTTTATGTGCCATGTATGACGCATCATCCGAATCATCAGGACAATAAAGATGAATAAAATCAGACTTTATATTCCCCCTGTAATTTTCGGTTTTGTTATCGTACCATTATTGGTATGGCCGACGGTTATTGCCTTAGCCGTAATTATATTCACGTTAACTTTTCTGGCGGAAATAATATTCTCCTTTCCGCTTCTGGTTGTGCGTATTTCTCTTCAGGAATTACAACTTGAGTTATTGGTTGAATATGCACTTTTTTTCAGTGTAATGGGTGGCATCGGTTGGCAATTCTCCCGCAGAACGCCTCCTGAATTAAAAAACAGGCTACATTGCTGGCTGGTCTTTTCTCCGGTCTATTTCTGGTTAATTCTCTCGAATTTCATTCTTTATATTTCTCCAGAGAAATCGGCGTTGCTGGAAAATATCCGAAATTTCTTTCTGACGTTTGTCTGGCTTCCCCTGAATTTTTCCCCTTTTTGGCCGCAGCCGTGGACTGATTTTGTCGGCCCGATTAGTGCACAGCTTGGTTTTGCGTTGGGATATTATTGCCAGTGGCGTAGCAAAAATAGAAGCCATAGGAAGAAGTGGGGCGATTGGGTAACGTGCTTAAGTTTGGCGATTTTAGCTCTGGGGCCGTTATTCAATTATTTACAATGAATAGTCTAAGGAATTCAAATAGCCCGGTTGCACTTCACAACCGGGCATCATCCTTACGACGCCTGCGACAACTTCTGCTGCGTATATTCCACCAGCCACTGACTCACACGAGATTGTTGATCCGCATTTAGCCACATGCCTTGTTTCGTGCGACGCCACAGGGCATCGTCGGCGCGGCGGACCCATTCGTGGTCGACCAGATATTTCAGCTCCGCTTCGTAGAACTCATGACCGAAATCTTCACCGAGGTCGCTTATCGCCCCTGCATTGCCGAGCAACAGTTCGCTGTTGCTGCCGTAAGTGCGCGCGTAGTGACGTGCCAGCGATTCGGTCAGGAACGGGTAACGGCGGCGCAGGCGGGCGGCGTAATCGTCACGGTCGCCTTCAATGGCACCACCCGGCAGCACGTTCTCTTTCGTCCACGCCGGACCAATGCCCTGATAATATGGCGTCAGTTTTTCCAGCGCGTGCTCCGCCAGTTTGCGGTAGGTGGTCAGCTTACCGCCGAATACCGACAGCAGCGGGGCTTTGCCGTTTTCATCATGGATATCAAGGGTGTAATCACGGGTAATGGCCTGCGGCGAGTCGGACTCATCATCACATAGCGGACGCACGCCGGAGTAGGTCCAGACGATATCGTCCCGGCTTAACTGCTTTTTAAAGTGCGTGTTATACACTTTCAACAGGTAATTGATTTCACTCTCTTCAATCTTCACTGCTTTTGGATCGCCTTTGTATTCCACATCGGTGGTGCCGATGATGGAAAACTCGTCCATCCACGGGATCACGAAGACAATACGTTTATCTTCGTTTTGCAGAATGTAGGCTTGCTTCTGGGTATGCACACGCGGCACCACAATATGGCTGCCTTTGATCAGGCGAATGCCATAAGGCGAAGGCAGATGCATCCCGTCGTCGAAAAATTGTTTCACCCACGGGCCGGTAGCATTAACCAGGCCGCGCGCCTGCCATGTATATTTTTTGCCGGTATCGATATCTTCCGCTTCCACAATCCACAGGCCGTTTTCGCGGCGAGCAGACGTGGCACGAGTACGAGTAAGCACTTCACCGCCTTTACGTACCACCATCTGGGCGTTGGCGAGTACCAGACGGGCGTCGTCTACCCAACAGTCAGAATATTCGAATCCGCGCTTAATTTCCGGTTTTAACACTGAGTTTGCGCCAAAACGCAAACCGGTTGATCCCGGCAGGCTGGTGCGCTTGCCCAGATGATCGTACATAAACAGACCAATGCGAATCATCCACGCCGGGCGTAGATGCGGACGATGCGGCAGGCGAAAACGCATCGGGAAGGCGATATGCGGGGCCATTTTCAGTAGCACTTCACGTTCAGCCAGCGCCTCGCTGACCAGTCGGAATTCATAGTGCTCAAGGTAGCGCAGGCCACCGTGAATGAGTTTTGAACTGGCGGAAGAGGTCGCGCAAGCGAGATCCTGTGCCTCCAGCATCAGCACGGATAAACCGCGTCCAGCGGCGTCTGCCGCGATACCAGCACCATTGATGCCGCCACCTATCACAATCAGATCTTTGGTTTCCATGCTGCCCTCATTCACTTTCGTTAAAGCTCACAAATGTTCGTTATCGAACATATTAGCAAAGAATCGCGCTTTGGGTAACATTGAAAAAACATTTTAGAGTGATATGTATAACATTATGGCGTTTATCTGCCGCTTCGACGTAAACTGTGCGGTAAATTTGCCCACTTGTTTGTAAAGAAAGAGAGACGCATGGATCAGTTCGAATGTATTAACGTTACCGACGCGCACCAGAAGTTGCAGGAAAAAGAGGCGGTGCTGGTCGATATTCGCGATCCACAGAGTTTCGCAATGGGGCATGCGACCCAGGCTTTCCATTTAACTAACGACACATTGGGCGCGTTTATGCGTGATAACGACTTTGACACACCGGTGATGGTGATGTGTTATCACGGCAATAGCAGCAAAGGCGCGGCGCAGTATCTGCTGCAACAGGGCTACGATGTGGTCTACAGCATTGATGGCGGTTTTGAAGCCTGGCAGCGTCAGTTTCCCGCAGAGGTGGCGTACGGCGTGTAACGCTTTATACTGTCCCCTTTTGTGTGGAATAAGCGACAGCAACGATGTTGATGATTACCTCTTTTGCTAACCCCCGAGTGGCGCAGGCGTTTGTTGATTACATGGCGACACAGGGTGTTATCCTCACGATTCAACAACATAACCAAAGCGATGTCTGGCTGGCGGATGAGTCCCAGGCCGAACGCGTGCGGGCGGAGCTGGCGCGTTTTCTCGAAAACCCGGCAGATCCACGTTATCTCGCCGCCAGTTGGCAGTCCGGTCATACCGACAGTGGCCTGCATTATCGCCGTTATCCTTTCTTTGCCGCCTTGCGTGAACGCGCAGGTCCGGTAACCTGGGTGATGATGATCGCCTGCGTGGTGGTGTTTATCGCCATGCAAATTCTCGGCGATCAGGAAGTGATGTTATGGCTGGCCTGGCCATTCGATCCGACGCTGAAATTTGAGTTCTGGCGTTACTTCACCCACGCGTTAATGCACTTCTCGCTGATGCATATCCTCTTTAACCTGCTCTGGTGGTGGTATCTCGGCGGTGCGGTGGAAAAACGCCTCGGTAGCGGTAAGCTAATTGTCATTACTCTCATTAGCGCCCTGTTAAGCGGCTATGTGCAGCAAAAATTCAGCGGGCCGTGGTTTGGCGGGCTTTCTGGCGTGGTGTATGCGCTGATGGGCTACGTCTGGCTACGTGGCGAACGCGATCCGCAAAGTGGCATTTACCTGCAACGTGGGTTAATTATCTTTGCGTTGATCTGGATTGTCGCCGGATGGTTTGATTTGTTTGGGATGTCGATGGCGAACGGAGCACACATCGCCGGGTTAGCCGTGGGTTTAGCGATGGCTTTTGTTGATTCGCTCAATGCGCGAAAACGAAAATAATTCCAGGGATTTATCAATGAAACAAACACAACGTCACAACGGTATTATCGAACTGGTTAAACAGCAGGGTTATGTCAGCACCGAAGAGCTGGTAGAGCATTTCTCCGTTAGCCCGCAGACTATTCGCCGCGATCTCAACGAGCTGGCAGAGCAAAACCTGATCCTGCGCCATCATGGCGGTGCGGCGCTGCCTTCCAGTTCGGTTAACACGCCGTGGCACGATCGCAAGGCCACCCAGACCGAAGAAAAAGAGCGCATCGCCCGCAAAGTGGCGGAGCAAATTCCCAATGGCTCGACGCTGTTTATCGATATCGGCACCACGCCGGAAGCGGTGGCGCACGCGCTGCTTAATCACAGCAATTTACGCATTGTGACCAACAATCTCAACGTCGCTAACACGCTGATGGTAAAAGAGGATTTCCGTATCATTCTCGCCGGTGGCGAATTACGCAGCCGCGATGGTGGGATCATTGGCGAAGCAACGCTCGATTTTATCTCCCAGTTCCGCCTTGATTTCGGCATTCTGGGGATAAGCGGCATCGATAGCGACGGCTCGCTACTGGAGTTCGATTACCACGAAGTTCGCACCAAACGCGCCATCATTGAGAACTCGCGCCACGTTATGCTGGTTGTCGACCACTCAAAATTTGGCCGTAACGCAATGGTCAATATGGGTAGCATCAGCATGGTCGATGCTGTCTACACCGACACGATGCCGCCTGCGAGCGTGATGCAGGTGCTGAAGGACCATCATATTCAACTGGAGCTGTGCTGATCCTGCATTGCTTCCCATGTCAGACCAAAACGCGCCAGGTATTTGCGTAGCCGATCCGCGTCATTGACGCTGGCTTTGCCCTGGCGCGAAATGTCAAACAGTTCACGTCCGGCAGCAGAAAGCGACTTTGCCTGGCGGCAGATAGCGATAACGTGTTCCAGTTGCATACGGTCGAAGAGATCGATGTTTTCTGCCTCTGTACCCAGCAACGCCGTAAGCGTGGAGGGGCGACTCTCCTGCCAGTTATAGCGCAGACGGTTGATCTCATCTTCCACTGTATCCAGTGTGATGCGTCCGCTAGTGGCAAAGGTGGCCATCCGCGTGACGCTGGCAGAAAGTTCGCGAAAGTTACCGCGCCATGTTGCTGAGCGTGAAATCGCTACACTGGCGGGTAGTTTTTCCTTGCATGAACAGAATATTCATAACCTGCCGCGCGACCAGGGGCCGGGTAATACCGTCTCGCTTGAAGTCGAAAGTGAAAATATCACCGAACGCTTTTTTGTCGTCGGTGAAAAGCGCGTCAGTGCCGAGGTGGTCGCGGCACAGTTGGTGAAAGAGGTGAAACGCTACCTGGCAAGCCCGGCTGCGGTGGGGGAATATCTCGCCGACCAACTGGTGCTACCGATGGCGCTGGCGGGCGCGGGAGAATTTACGGTCGCCCATCCCTCATGTCATCTGCTGACCAATATCGCCGTGGTGGAGCGTTTCTTGCCGGTGCGGTTTGGTTTGATAGAAACAGATGGCGTAACGCGGGTTAGCATTGAATGATGTAAAGATGTAAGCCGGATCCGACGCATTATCCGGCTAAACTCACACCCCATATCCCATCATCTTCAGCAGTTTCTGCGCGTGTTGTACCGCGGCCTGACGGTGGGCGACACCGAGTTTGTTGGCGTTAGAGATCCAGTCGCTGTGATATTTGCCATTCCCCAGCAGGTTTTCCAGACGGTTCAGCTGGCTACGGGCGTTATCTAAATCACCACGGGCCAGCGAGCATTGAATCAACATTGCCAGGCACTGAAGCTGTTGCTGTGGCTGATAAGACGACAAGACTTCAATCCCGCTGCGCGCCGACGCTTCGGCTTCATCCAGCCGTGCCCAGGCCCATAACAGTTGCGCACGAATGCGCACCAGAAACTCATGCATTGGCAGCTGTTCCAGATGCTGCTCGTTGATCAGCTGGAACGCTTTTTCCTGCGTTTCCCACGCGGTTTGCAGGAACCCTTGGGCAAACAGAATTTCACTTTGCTGGATTAAACTCCACAAAGCGTAGTGCCAGACATCGTGCTGGCGTGCCATCTGTTCGGTTTGCTGCATTAACGCCAGTGAGCGGGTCAATTCGCCTTTGCAGTGCAACACTTCACCCAGCACCGAGGTTGCCACAATGCGGCTATAGAACCAGCCCGGCGGCAGCTCTTCCAGTGCCAGTTTTGCCAGCCGTTCCGCTTCATCCGGGTTACCATCGTTAATCGCCACCTGGGCGCGCAGAGCGTTAAATTCTGCGTGCATGGTGCCTTCTCTGATGTCCTTGATTTCATGTTCAGCGCGGGCCAGCAGGGTGTTAACTTCGCCGTAGCGATGCTGGCTTTGCATCAGCCACGCCTGCAATAACACCAACTGCGGATTTTCCAGCAAACTGTCCCACGGCAGGGCCTTAAGCGACTCTTCCAGCAGCGACAGTTCGCTATGGTTGAACAAACTCCAGGCGTGATTAAGCAGAATATCGCGCAGCATCAGCGCATCGCCTGCCGCCAGCGCATGATGAATCGCTTCGCTGGGAAATCCTTGGGCCATCCAGCTTTCTGCGGCGGCACGGTGGATTTCCGGCAGCTCCGCCGCCAGTTCCCACTGGCAGCGCTGACGCAGGAAGTTACCAAACAGCGGGTGATAGCAGAACCACTCGCCGGTATCATCCATCCGCTGTAAAAACAGCCCCTGGCGCTCAATCTCTTCGAGGCGCATTTGCCCGTTTTCTTCGCCGGTCACACGGTTGATGAGTGCATCGTTCATTGAGCGCAAAATGGCGCTTTTCAACAGAAAATGGCGCGTTGCGAGATCGACGTTATCCAAAACCTCATCGACCAGATAATCCGAAAGATGGCTGGCATTGATTCCCGCCAGGCGGCGTGCCGACTTATGGGCTGAGTGGGTATTCTGCCGGGCGGAGAGGGCGATTAGCTGCAGTGCCGTCGCCCAACCGGAAACGTCATCACAAATCCGACTGCTTTCTGCGGCTTCAATCGGCGATGACAGACGGCAATCAAAAAACTGCTTCGCTTCCTGATGGGTAAATGCCAGTTGCTGACTGCCAATTTCCAGCAGCTGGTCACGAACACGCAGATTGGCAATGCCCAGTTGCGGAAGGTTGCGTGACAACACCACAAGGGTGAGATTTTCTGGTTGATGGCGAATAAAGAAGCGCATTGACTCGTGGATCACAGGATTAGTGATCAGATGATAGTCATCGATGACCAGATAAAGTGGGCTATGCCATTCCGCCAGCTCAATGAAAAGCTGGGCGAAGAGTGACGTCAGGCTGGCATATTGCCGTTTTTGCGCCATCGTCTCACATATCGCGCAGTGACCGTTGGTTGCCTGTTGCACGGCGGCAATGAGATAGCTGGCGAAACGCTCTTGCTGGTTATCACCTTCATCCAGCGAGTACCAGCCGATATCGTTTTTGCCTGCCGCCCACTGGGAAATGAGCGTGGTCTTTCCGTAGCCCGCAGGACTTGTGATCAGCGCCAGCCGGAAGTTGTTCGCGCCGGAAAGTTTAGCCAGCAGGCGCTCACGAACCACGGTATGGTCGAGTCGAACCGGGCGACTTAATTTTGACGGAATCAGCATAGTTAATCACTTCACTGTGGAAAATGAGGAAATATTATTTTTTTTGCGCTTCGTAATTAATGGTTATAAGGTCGGCCAGAAACCTTTCTAATGCAAGCGATGACGTTTTTTTATGTGTCTGAATTTGCACTGTGTCACAATTCCAAATGTTTATTAACAACTCACCTAAAACGACGCTGATCCAGCGTGAATACTGGGTTGTACGGTATTTTCCTTATGTTCATCAGTTTCATTTAAGCAAGGGTTTCTTCTTCATTTCTGATGAAAGTGCCATCTAAAAAGATGATCTTAATAAATCTATTAAGAATGAGATGGAGCACACGTGATATTTTACTTGTGAAACTGTTTCACTCCTTTACTTAATTTATAGAGTTACCTTCCGCTTTTTGAAAATACGCAACGGCCATTTTTTGCACTTAGATACAGATTTTCTGCGCTGTATGGCATTGATTTGCTGCTAATCCTGTGGTTTGCACTAGCTTTAAGTGGTCGAGATCACATTTCCTTGCTCATCCCCGCAACTCCTCCCTGCCTAATCCCCCGCAGGATGAGGAAGGTCAACATCGAGCCTGGCAAACTAGCGATAACGTTGTGTTGAAAATCTAAGAAAAGTGGAACTCCTATGTCACAACCTATTTTTAACGATAAGCAATTTCAGGAAGCGCTTTCACGTCAGTGGCAGCGTTATGGCTTAAATTCTGCGGCTGAAATGACTCCTCGCCAGTGGTGGCTGGCAGTGAGCGAAGCACTGGCCGAAATGCTGCGTGCCCAGCCATTCGCCAAGCCGGTGGCGAATCAGCGACATGTTAACTACATCTCAATGGAGTTTTTAATTGGTCGCCTGACGGGCAACAACCTGTTGAATCTCGGCTGGTATCAGGATGTACAGGATTCGTTGAAGGCTTATGACATCAACCTGACTGACCTGTTGGAAGAAGAGATCGACCCGGCGCTGGGGAACGGTGGTCTGGGACGTCTGGCGGCGTGCTTTCTCGACTCAATGGCAACTGTCGGTCAGTCTGCGACGGGTTACGGTCTGAACTATCAATATGGTTTGTTCCGCCAGTCTTTTGTCGATGGCAAACAGGTTGAAGCGCCGGATGACTGGCATCGCGGTAACTACCCGTGGTTCCGCCACAACGAAGCACTGGATGTGCAGGTAGGGATTGGCGGTAAAGTGACGAAAGACGGACGCTGGGAGCCGGAATTTACCATTACCGGTCAAGCGTGGGATCTCCCCGTTGTCGGCTATCGTAATGGCGTGGCGCAGCCGCTGCGTCTGTGGCAGGCGACGCATGCGCATCCGTTTGATCTGACTAAATTTAACGATGGTTATTTCCTGCGTGCCGAACAGCAGGGCATCAACGCGGAAAAACTGACCAAAGTTCTCTATCCAAACGACAACCATACTGCCGGTAAAAAGCTGCGCCTGATGCAGCAATACTTCCAGTGTGCCTGTTCGGTAGCGGATATTTTGCGTCGCCATCATCTGGCGGGGCGTAAATTGCACGAACTGGCGGATTACGAAGTTATTCAGCTGAACGATACCCACCCAACTATCGCGATTCCAGAACTGCTGCGCGTGCTGATCGATGAGCACCAGATGAGCTGGGATGACGCCTGGGCCATTACCAGCAAAACTTTCGCTTACACCAACCATACCCTGATGCCAGAAGCGCTGGAACGCTGGGATGTGAAACTGGTGAAAGGCTTACTGCCGCGCCACATGCAGATTATTAACGAAATTAATACACGCTTTAAAACGCTGGTGGAAAAAACCTGGCCGGGCGATGAAAAAGTGTGGGCCAAACTGGCGGTGGTACACGACAAACAAGTGCATATGGCGAACCTGTGTGTGGTTGGCGGTTTCGCGGTGAACGGTGTTGCGGCGCTGCACTCGGATCTGGTGGTGAAAGATCTGTTCCCGGAATATCACCAGCTATGGCCGAACAAATTCCATAATGTCACCAACGGTATTACCCCACGTCGCTGGATCAAACAGTGCAACCCGGCACTGGCGGCTCTGTTGGATAAATCACTGAAAAAAGAGTGGGCTAACGATCTCGATCAACTGATCAATCTGGAAAAATTCGCTGATGATGCGAAATTCCGTCAGCAATATCGCGAGATCAAGCAGGCGAATAAAGTCCGTCTGGCAGAGTTTGTGAAAGTTCGTACCGGTATTGAGATCAATCCACAGGCGATTTTCGATATTCAGATCAAACGTCTGCATGAGTACAAACGCCAGCATCTGAATCTGCTGCATATTCTGGCGTTGTACAAAGAAATTCGTGAAAACCCGCAGTCTGACCGCGTACCGCGCGTCTTCCTCTTCGGCGCGAAAGCAGCACCGGGCTACTACCTGGCGAAAAATATTATCTTTGCGATCAACAAAGTGGCTGACGTGATCAACAACGATCCGCTGGTTGGCGACAAGTTGAAGGTGGTGTTCTTGCCGGATTATTGTGTTTCGGCGGCGGAAAAACTGATCCCGGCGGCGGATATCTCCGAACAAATTTCGACTGCAGGTAAAGAAGCTTCCGGTACCGGCAATATGAAACTGGCGCTCAATGGTGCGCTTACTGTCGGTACGCTGGATGGTGCGAACGTTGAAATCGCTGAGAAAGTCGGCGAAGAAAATATCTTTATTTTTGGTCATACCGTGGAACAAGTGAAGGCAATTCTGGCCAAAGGCTACGACCCGGTGAAATGGCGGAAGAAAGATAAGGTGCTGGACGCAGTATTGAAAGAGCTGGAAAGCGGTAAATACAGCGACGGCGATAAGCATGCCTTCGACCAGATGCTGCACAGTATCGGCAAACAGGGCGGCGATCCGTATCTGGTGATGGCAGATTTCGCCGCTTATGTGGAGGCACAAAAGCAGGTGGATGTGCTGTACCGCGACCAGGAGGCCTGGACTCGCGCGGCGATCCTCAATACCGCCCGCTGCGGTATGTTTAGCTCGGATCGCTCTATTCGCGATTATCAGGCTCGTATCTGGCAGGCAAAACGCTAAGGAAGCTCGATGGAAAGCAAACGTCTGGATAATGCCGCGCTGGCGGCGGGGATCAGCCCCAATTACATCAATGCCCACGGTAAACCGCAGTCGATTAGCGCCGAAACCAAACGGCGTTTGCTTGACGCGATGCATCAACGTACCGCCACGAAAGTGGCGGTAACGCCAGTTCCGAATGTCATGGTTTATACCGCGGGTAAAAAAATGTCGGTGGCGGTTGAAGGTAGCGGTGAATTTAGCTGGCTGCTGACTACCGAAGAAGGAAAGCAGTACAAAGGCCATGTGACGGGGGGCAAAGCGTTCAATCTACCGACGAAGCTGCCGGAAGGTTATCACACGCTGACGCTTACCCAGGACGACCAGCGCGCGCATTGCCGGGTGATTGTCGCCCCGAAACGCTGTTACGAACCGCAGGCGTTGCTGAATAAACAAAAGCTGTGGGGTGCCTGCGTTCAGCTTTATACGCTGCGATCGGAAAAAAACTGGGGTATTGGGGATTTTGGCGATCTCAAAGCGATGCTGGTGGATGTGGCAAAACGTGGCGGGTCGTTTATTGGTCTGAACCCGATTCATGCGCTCTATCTGGCAAATCCGGAAAGTGCCAGCCCGTACAGCCCGTCTTCTCGCCGTTGGCTGAATGTGATTTATATCGACGTTAACGCAGTTGAAGATTTCCATCTTAGCGAAGAGGCTCAGGCCTGGTGGCAGTTGCCGACCACGCAACAGACGCTGCAACAGGCGCGGGATGCCGACTGGGTTGATTACTCCACGGTTACCACCCTAAAAATGACAGCATTACGAATGGCGTGGAAAGGTTTCGCGCAACGTGATGATGAGCAGATGACCGCGTTTCGCCAGTTTGTTGCAGAGCAGGGCGACAGCCTGTTCTGGCAGGCAGCCTTTGATGCGCTACATGCCCAGCAAGTGAAAGAGGACGAAATGCGCTGGGGCTGGCCAGCATGGCCAGAGATGTATCAGAACGTGGATTCACCAGAAGTGCGCCAGTTCTGCGAAGAACATCGTGATGACGTCGATTTTTATCTCTGGTTGCAGTGGCTGGCTTACAGCCAGTTTGCCGCCTGCTGGGAGATAAGCCAGGGCTATGAAATGCCGATTGGCTTGTATCGTGATCTGGCCGTTGGTGTAGCAGAAGGTGGGGCAGAAACCTGGTGCGACCGTGAACTGTATTGCCTGAAAGCGTCGGTTGGCGCGCCGCCGGATATCCTCGGCCCGTTGGGGCAGAACTGGGGATTGCCGCCAATGGACCCGCATATCATCACCGCGCGTGCCTATGAACCGTTTATCGAGCTGTTGCGTGCCAATATGCAAAACTGCGGCGCATTACGAATTGATCACGTGATGTCGATGCTGCGTTTGTGGTGGATACCGTATGGCGAGACGGCAGATCAGGGCGCGTATGTTCACTATCCGGTGGATGATCTGCTCTCGATTCTGGCACTCGAAAGTAAACGTCATCGCTGTATGGTGATTGGTGAAGATCTCGGTACCGTACCGGTAGAGATTGTCGGTAAGCTGCGCAGCAGCGGTGTGTACTCCTACAAAGTGCTCTATTTCGAAAACGACCACGAGAAGACATTCCGCGCACCGAAAGCGTACCCAGAGCAGTCGATGGCGGTTGCGGCGACACACGACCTGCCTACGCTACGCGGCTACTGGGAGAGTGGGGATTTAACGCTGGGCAAAACGCTGGGGCTGTATCCGGATGAAGTGGTACTGCGCGGTCTGTATCAGGATCGCGAACTGGCGAAGCAAGGGCTGCTGGATGCTCTGCATAAATATGGTTGCCTGCCAAAACGTGCCGGGCATAAGGCATCGTTGATGTCGATGACACCGACGCTGAATCGTGGCTTACAGCGCTACATCGCCGATAGCAACAGCGCCCTGTTAGGGCTACAGCCGGAAGACTGGCTGGATATGGCAGATCCGGTAAATATTCCCGGCACCAGTTACCAGTATAAAAACTGGCGACGTAAACTTTCCGCAACGCTTGAGTCGATGTTTGCCGATGATGGTGTGAACAAATTGCTGAAGGATTTGGACAGACGGCGCAGAGCGGCAGCGAAGAAGAAGTAGAGTGCGGTTGATGCCGGATGCGACGCTTGACGCGTCTTATCCGGCCTACTAATTAATGCCGAATCGTAGGCCGGATAAGGCGTTCACGCCGCATCCGGCCATCAGTATTATCAAATCACCATATTCAGCAGCAGACAGCCTACCAGACCGCACACCGAGATAATGGTTTCCAGCATCGACCAGGATTTGATGGTCTCGCCGATAGTCAGGTTAAAGTACTCTTTGAACAGCCAGAAGCCCGGATCGTTCACGTGAGAGAAAATCACACTACCGGAACCAACCGCAATAACCATCAGCTCCGGGCTAACACCCGTCGTTGCAATCAGCGGTGCCGCGATACCACCCGCAGTGATTGCCGCGACGGTTGCGGAACCCAGCGCGATACGCAGTACGGCAGCAATCGACCAGGCCATCAGCAGCGGAGAAATGTTGGTTTCGTGCATCATGGAAGCAATGTATTTGTCCACGCCGCTGTCTACCAGCACCTGCTTGAACGCACCGCCACCACCGATAATCAACAGCATCATCGCAATGATTTTGATGGAAGAAACCAGCGTGTCGTTAATCTGATCCATTGAACGACCACGGTTCAGACCAAAGGTGAACATCGCAATCAGCACGGCAATCAGCGTGGCCATTACCGGGTCACCGAGGAACTCCGCCACCGGCAGGAAAGCGTGACCTTTCGGCAGGATCATTTCGGCAATCGCACGCATCGCCATCAGAACCACCGGCACCAGAGAGGTCCAGACGCTGACGCCAAAGCTCGGCATCTCTTCTTCGCTGAAGGTTTTCGCGCTGTACAGACCTTCCGGGATCGGCTTATCGATACCTTTCAACACGCGAGCGTAAACCGGACCGGCGAGAATCACGGTCGGGATTGCCAGAATAGTACCGTACAGCAGAGTTTTACCCATATCGGCATTGAAAATGGTGGCAATCGCAGTCGGACCCGGATGCGGTGGCAGGAAGCCGTGGGTCACAGACAGTGCAGCCGCCATTGGTACACCAACATACAGCAGTGGAATATTCGCGGAAGCCGCGATGGTAAACACCAGCGGCAGCATCAGCACGAAACCCACTTCATAGAACAGGGCAAAACCAACGGTAAAACCGGTCAGTACCACCGCCCACTGGATGTGTTTTTTACCAAATTTGGCAATCAGCGTGGTAGCGATACGTTGTGCACCACCGCAGTCTGCCAGCATTTTGCCCAGCATCGCACCAAAACCCATGATCAGGGCAAGGCTACCGAGCGTTCCGCCGACACCAGCTTTGATGGAGCCAATAACTTTATCCAGCGGCATCCCTTGCATTAATCCAACAGCAAGCGCCACGAGGACGAGAGCGATGAAGCCGTTCATTTTGAAGCGGATCATCAGGAGTAATAACAAGATTACACCGATAGCAACAATGACTAATGGCATGATTTACCTGGCCTTTAATTTGTTATGGGTAACGTCAGGTTTCTGACGGAAAATCCTGGTTGTCCCAACTGGGAACAGAGATGTTACGGCACCACGGCTGATGACCCCTAAAACGAGTTAGTGTAGTCAGATGTTATGAGTGTGTTTGGTGCCCATGAGAATGATACGGGTAACATTACGTGCTTGAGAATCACCAGAGCGGGGTAAATTTAAATTATGAGAGGTTGGTCATATTATCGTGGGGAAACGAAGAGATTGGATTTGCTGAGATAATTCTGCGCTAACGTCAGACTCTCGTGCAACGTACAGGCCCGATAAGACGCTTTAGCGTCACATCGGGCAATCGACAAAAGGGGAGAGAACTTAGTAGTAAGAGTGCTCGCCGCGCTGGTGTTCGGTGAGATCGCGTACACCTTTCAGCTCCGGGAATTCGTTCAGCAACTGCTTCTCGATCCCTTCTTTCAGGGTGACGTCGACCATGGAACAACCGTTACAGCCACCGCCAAATTGCAAAATGGCGTAACCGTCTTCGGTGATTTCCATCAGCGAAACGCGACCACCGTGACCAGCAAGCTGTGGGTTGATCTGTGATTGCAGCATATACTCCACGCGCTCCATCAGCGGCGCATCGTCAGCTACTTTACGCATTTTGGCGTTAGGCGCTTTCAGCGTCAGCTGCGAACCCAACTGGTCGGTAACAAAATCGATCTCTGCATCTTCCAGGTAAGGAGCGCTTAACTCATCAACATACGCGGTCAGCAGGTCAAATTTCAGGGCAGTGTCGGTGGCTTCCACAGCGTCCGGCGGACAATAAGAAACGCCACATTCAGCGTTAGGCGTGCCAGGGTTAATCACAAATACGCGGATTTGTGTCCCTTCTTCCTGATTTGCCAGCAGTTTGGCAAAGTGCGCTTGTGCAGCATCGGAAATACGGATCATAGTAATGGCCTAATAGTTGACTATTTTAGTTGGTTATAATACGCCCATCATCGAGGCTCTACAAGGTTCGACAAAGGCACCAGACCTGGACAGTCGCCGCACCATTGCGTAAAAGCAACTGCGCAATCTCTGCGACGGTACTTCCGGTGGTAACGACATCATCCACAATCACCATATGGCGACCTTGCACAGGCAATTCAAGGCGAAAGGCATTTTTCAGGTTGTGTTTGCGTAGCCGGGCGTTAAGAAAATGCTGGGTCGCGGTGGCCCGTGTTCGTGTGACGGCTTCGCTATCCCATTGGCAGTGTAGCCAGCGTGATAACGGCTGACACAGCAAATCGCTCTGATTAAATCCCCGACGCCAGTGACGCCGCTGCCATAACGGAACGCTGATGATGCGATCAGGCAGTTGCAAGCCGGTGGTGCGACGAGCGTGTAAGACTTCCAATAGTAACAGACGTGACAGGGCGCTGGCGATTTCACTGCGCCGGGAAAACTTAAGCTGGTGAATGAGCGGACTTAATGGCGGCGCATAGTCGGCGACCGTGACCAGTCTTTGCCAGGGCGGCGGTTTTTGCAGGCAGCGACCGCAGGGAAGATGAGAGTGTGTGGCGGGTAATCCACATTGTGGGCATAACGTTTTATCTGTACGGGCGGCGCGAGAGCAGACCGAACAAATCCCCCAATGACCTAACGCCAGCGGCATTCGGCATAGCCAGCATAATCCCGGTACTGTTAGCATATGTTCATCCTTGTAAGTAAAAAGAGAACAATAGCGGATGAATAACATCTGGTGGCAGACCAAAGGTCAGGGGAATGTTCATCTTGTGCTGCTGCACGGATGGGGACTGAATGCCGAAGTGTGGCGTTGCATTGACGAGGAACTTAGCTCGCATTTTACGCTGCACCTTGTTGACCTGCCCGGCTTCGGGCGTAGCCGGGGATTTGGTGCGCTATCACTTGCTGATATGGCCGAAGTCGTGCTGCGACAGGCACCAGATAAAGCCATTTGGTTAGGCTGGAGTCTGGGCGGGCTGGTGGCAAGCCAGATTGCGTTAACCCATCCCGAGCGTGTTCAGGCGCTGGTCACCGTGGCGTCGTCACCTTGTTTTAGTGCTCGCGACGAGTGGCCGGGGATAAAACCGGACGTGCTGGCGGGATTTCAGCAGCAACTCAGTGATGATTTTCAGCGTACAGTGGAGCGGTTCCTGGCGTTACAAACCATGGGTACTGAAACGGCGCGCCAGGATGCGCGGGCGTTGAAGAAAACCGTTCTGGCGTTACCGATGCCGGAGGTTGACGTACTCAATGGCGGGCTGGAAATCCTGAAAACGGTCGATCTCCGTCAGCCGCTGCAAAACGTGCCCATGCCGTTTTTGCGATTGTATGGCTATCTCGACGGTCTGGTGCCGCGCAAAGTGGTGCCGATGCTGGATAAACTTTGGCCTCACAGCGAATCATATATCTTCGCCAAAGCGGCCCATGCGCCGTTTATTTCACATCCGGACGAGTTTTGTCACCTGCTGGTGGCGTTGAAGCAGAGGGTGTAGGTGGCTTTCGAAATGGCGGGACAGAACTTTACTGGCTCGCCGCAGCCAACTCTTCTTCTGACACCCCGGTAAAGCGCATGATGTCTGCAAGAGGGACTCCGGATTCAAGCATTATTTTTGCTATATGCAAGGCTTTGGATTGTTCCCCTTCCTGCCGCAATCTTTCCGCAATAGTCATTAAACTCTCCTTGTGTTTTGGTGAACGTTCGGCCACACCATCGATAAAATCGTTAAAACGTACCGCGTCGCCGGTTTGCAGTATGTAATTAAACAGCCCTTTGATTTGTCTGTCATTTGCGTATCCACTACTTAATAAGCAGGCCATTTGCTCTACCAGTCCTATCAGATCGCGTTGACGAATATGTTTTTGAATTAACTCCAGCAGCGCCATGCTCGCGTGCCGTCTCCGGTTGGCGTAAAAAGAGTTTGAACAGCGCATCGTGTGGGGTGGAACTCTGCTTTTTGCTCATGGCGTTCCTTCACCTGTTATTTGAATGCCGCGACTCTACGCGCCACTCCACACCTGTGCATTAGCGAGTTTTCATCCCTGCGAGACGCTTTCAGAGGAACTTACGTCGCGCTGCAAGGGTTGCATTTTTATGGAAAGCCGCACGCAAAAAAGCCCGGATGCAAACGCATACCGGGCTTTCAAAACAGGCAGTGAAACAAGGTTAACGCAACGCCCACCATTCGTGCAGACAGGCTTTTCCTTCCGGGCAGCTTTTACAACTGCCGGAAAGACAGCCGTCAGGTTCTTCCTGAATCCGCACTGCTTTTCCCATACTTTCTAGCTGTTTCAGCATGGCGTTAATCATTGGCTGCGGAGTGTTCAGTGTCTGGCTAATCTGGGCCGCTTCCATACGGCCCCGTAATGCCAGTAAATCACGCACTTGAATGAGCGAAGCCATTGTCGTGTCCTTAGTGGCAATCGCCAGTGGTACTGGCCGCACAGCAACTGCTTACCGATTTGCGCGTTGCCAGCAGTTCGATATCCACCCGGCTACGCGCGCGACGCAGCAAACCGATAACCACGATGTTAAACAGAATAACCGCCAGAATGCATACCAGGCTGTAGGTTGGATGCTGGCTGTAGCTGGCGATCTGATAGAACAATGTTGCCAGCGAGTAAGCGATATTCAGCCCCCACAGAATGGAGAAGCCCATCCAGCCACGGCTTGATTCACGGGCGATGGCTCCCATCACCGAGATACATGGTACATACAGCAGGACGAAAATCAGGTAGCTGTATGCGGCAGCTGCGCTACCGAATTTCTGATCCATCACGCCCATCGCTCCGGTACCCATTTCGCCGTCGCCTTTGCTTGCTTCAATGGGGTTCATCAGTACGCTAAGGCTGAAGGTGTCTTTCAGGCTCTGCCAGGTTTCATCTACCGCACTGAACAGCTCTTCACCGAGGTTAAATTCCGCCGGATTGAACTCTTCGTCCTGAATATTTTCTGCGGTGTAGAGGGTGTTGAGCGTACCCACCACCACTTCTTTCGCCATGGCACCTGTAAACAGGCCAACCGTTGCCTGCCAGTTATCTTCATGTACGCCAATCGGCTTGAAGACCGGGGTGATCACCCGGCTGACGGAAGCCAGCGCCGAGTCGTTGATGTTATCGACGATTTTCCCGCTCAATGAGAAGCTGTTGAAGGCGCTCAGGAAAATGCTGACGATGATAATCACTTTACCAGCACGCAGAACGAAGCCTTTCAGACGCTGCCAGGTCTGGATAATCAGGCTTTTAACGTGTGGTACATGGTAGACCGGCAGCTCCATGACAAACGGCGTCGCTTCACCGCGCATGATGGTGTACTTGAGCATCAGGCCAGTCAGCACCGCCATTACGATACCCAGCATATACAGCGAGAAGACCGCCAGCGCACCGTTCTGCCCGAAGAAGGCAGCCGCGAATACTGCGAAGATAGCCAGACGCGCGCCGCAGGACATAAACGGTGCCATCATGATGGTCATCAGACGTTCACGCGGTGCATCAAGCGTACGTGCGCCCATTACCGACGGTACGTTACAACCGAAACCAACGATCAGCGGTACAAAGGATTTCCCCGGCAAGCCCAGCGCCTGCATCAGACGGTCCATCACAAACGCCGCACGCGCCATATAGCCGGAGTCCTCAAGGAAGGAGAGGAACAGGTACATCATGCCGATCTGCGGCACCAGTGGCAGCACGGTGTTAATACCGCCGCCCAGGCCTTGGGCGAGGAAGATAGTCAGCCAGTCCGGGAAGTGGAGCGTGTAGCCAATCCACTGAATACCATGCACAAAGAGTGCTACGGAGCCGACGTCAAACAGCGGCTGTAACGCCCCGCCGATGTTGATAGCCAGCAAGAACATCAGGTACATCACAAAGAGGAAAATCGGCAGACCGAGGAAACGGTTGAGCACGATTTTATCTACCGCAGTGGTGAAACGGCTGGGTTCTGCCGTCAGGGTGTTGCTTACCACATCACAGATGGCAGCAATGCACTGGTAACGCGCATCGGCAATGTGCAGCGCCGGATCGTCCATCTCATTACGCAGACGGGCGAGGGCGGCATCCAGATGCTGCGACGCTTCACCGGCGTAGGCGCGGCTGTAGATATCGCCTTCCAGCATTTGCAGGCCCAGCCAGCGACGTTGTTTCAGCGGGATGTCAGAAGGCATCACTTTTGCCAGTGAATCTGCTTCGTTGAGCAGCGGCTGAGCGTAATGCACCAGTTCCACATTTTCGTTAGCTTTATAGCGATCAATCGCCAGCTTGAGCGCTTCAATACCGCGACCACGGGTTGAAACCAGCGGGATCACCGGGCAGCCAAGACGCGCCGACAGCGCATCAATTTCAATGCGAATATTTTGCTTCTCGGCAATGTCGAGCATGTTCAGCGCCACGATGCAGGGAATGCCGAGTTCCAACAGTTGCAGCGTCAGGTACAGGTTACGCTCAAGGTTAGACGCATCCACCACGTTAATCAGCAGGTCTGCGTCGCCACTCAAAATGTAGTGACAGGCGATTTGCTCATCGAGCGAGGTCTGCGATGAGATGGTGGTCAGAGAATAGGTGCCGGGCAGGTCCACCAGCGTGACCTGATGATCGGTGGTGGAGAATTGCCCTTCTTTACGTTCGACGGTAACGCCAGCCCAGTTACCTACACGCTGACGTGAGCCAGTGAGCTGGTTAAATAACGTTGTCTTGCCAGAATTTGGATTACCAATTAAGCCAATGGTTAATTTTTTCATTGTTGTTATCACCGTATTAACAGGAAACCGCTTCCACTTCTAATAAGGCCAGATCTTTTTTGCGTAATACCAGGCTCACACGACGGGTTTCGATATGAATGGGGTCGCCGAGTGGAGCGACGCGTACCACATTAAAAGAGGAGCCAGGTAACATGCCAAGAGAAAGCAGTTTTTGGCGATATGCCGGGCTGATTTCACGGGAAAAGCCAGTAATTTTCCACGCAGTATCTGGAGTGTATTGCATAGGTGCCTACTTGTTTCTCATTAACTGGATAACTACCTCATGGGGCGTTTGACAGCGACATGAGACCAGATGATTTGCCAACGAAGGAGAGATTAAATAATCAACAGTACAATGATAATGAGAATGGTTTCTATCAGCAATACTTAAAATGTGTGTGAATGTTGGTTTGAATAATAATCTGACTCAATGTTGATATGGCTCAAGCTTATATCGCAGCGAAAATATAATTCGCATGACGAATTATTAGGGCTGGTTAATGTTTAATTAAGGTTTCAGTTGTTAATGAAGTGATAAATATTAACGGGATATATTATGCGTTTGCTTGTGGAATAAAAAGGCCGGAGATATTCTCCGGCACTTTTATGTCAGGCAAGGCGTTCGTTGCCAGATGTGGCGTGAACGCCTAATCGCGCAGGTTTAGGGGCCAGTCCGGGCGTTTAACGTTTTTTGCCCATTGCCGCCGCCAGCGCATCCATCATCGCGCTGTTACCGGCAGGCTGCGCTTCACGCCCACGCGGTTTGGCTGCCGGGCGGTTGTTTTGCGGGCGTTCATTACCGCCGCCGCGACGGGCGTTGGTTTCGCCAGGCTGCTCGTCCAGACGCATGGTCAGGGCGATACGTTTACGCTGAAGATCCACTTCCAGCACTTTCACCTTCACAATGTCGCCCGCTTTCACCACGGTATGCGGATCTTCCACAAACTTGTTCGACAATGAAGAGATGTGAACCAGGCCGTCCTGATGCACGCCAATATCGACAAACGCGCCAAAGTTGGTGACGTTGGTCACCGCACCTTCGAGGATCATACCCGGTTGCAGGTCGTTCATTGTCTCGACACCATCGGCAAACTGAGCGGTTTTAAATTCCGGACGCGGATCGCGACCCGGTTTTTCCAGCTCTTTGATGATGTCTGTTACCGTCGGCACACCGAATTTCTCATCAGTAAAGTCAGACGCTTTCAGGTTACGCAGTTCGCTGCTGTTACCCATCAGATCTTTCAGTGCCTGCTGTGTTGCTGCCAGAATGCGTTCCACCACCGGATAGGCTTCCGGGTGAACGGTAGAAGCGTCCAGCGGGTTATCACCGTGGTTAATGCGCAAGAAGCCCGCGCACTGCTCGAAGGCTTTCGGCCCCAGACGGCTCACTTTTAACAGTTGCTGACGGTTCTGGAACTGGCCGTTCTCATCGCGCCAGGCCACGATGTTTTGCGCCATCATGCGCGTCAGGCCCGCCACGCGGGTTAACAGAGGAACAGAAGCGGTGTTGAGATCGACGCCAACGGCGTTTACGCAGTCTTCTACCACTGCATCCAGTTTGCGTGCCAGCTGCGTCTGGCTGACGTCATGCTGATACTGACCTACGCCGATAGATTTCGGATCGATTTTCACCAGCTCCGCCAGCGGATCCTGCAAACGACGGGCGATAGACACCGCGCCACGCAGCGAAACGTCGAGATCCGGGAATTCCTGTGCTGCCAGCTCGGAAGCCGAGTAAACCGACGCGCCAGCTTCGCTGACGATCACTTTCTGCGCGGTCACTTTCGGGAACTGCTTCTGCACGTCGAGATAGAAACGTTCGGTTTCGCGGGAAGCTGTACCGTTGCCGATCGCCACCAGTTCAACGTTATGCTTTTCACACAGCGCAGCAACGGTCATCGCTGCTTTTGCGGCCTGCCCGGTATGCGGATAAATGGTATCGGTCGCCACCAGTTTACCTGTCGCATCGACTACCGCCACTTTTACCCCGGTACGCAGACCCGGATCGAGGCCCATCGTTGCACGCAGTCCGGCAGGGGCCGCCATCAGCAGATCGTGCAGGTTACGGGCAAAGACGTTGATTGCTTCATCTTCCGCGCGTTCGCGCACGGTGCCCATCAGTTCAGTTTCCAGATGCATCAACACCTTGATGCGCCACGTCCAGCTCACCACACCTTTGCGCCAGCTATCCGCCGGGGCATTGTTCAGGCGCAGGCCAAGGTGTTCCATGATGATTTGCTCGCAATAGCTCTCTTTCGGCGGCTCTTCGAACTGCGGATCGGCATTCAGCGAAAGCTGAAGTATGCCTTCGTTACGACCACGGAACATCGCCAGCGCGCGGTGAGAAGGCACCGTTGACAGTGGTTCGTGATGATCGAAATAGTCGCGGAATTTTGCCCCTTCCTCTTCTTTACCGCTCACCACGGTTGAGACCAGATGCGCGTTCTTCCACAGATAATCACGCACTTTCGCCAGCAGCGCAGCATCTTCGGCAAAACGTTCCATCAGGATATAGCGCGCGCCGTCCAGCGCGGCTTTGGTATCTGCCACGCCTTTATCGGCATCAATATATTGTGCAGCGGCGACTTCTGGCGTGTGTGACGGATCGCTCCACAGCAGATCGGCCAACGGCTCAAGCCCTGCTTCAATGGCGATTTGCCCACGGGTGCGGCGTTTAGGTTTGTAGGGCAGGTAGAGGTCTTCGAGTTCGGTTTTGCTTAGAGTGGCGTTGATGGCATTCGCCAGATCATCGGTGAGTTTGCCTTGCTCGGAAATGGACTTGAGGATCGCCTGACGTCTCTCTTCCAGCTCGCGCAGATAGCTCAGACGCGTTTCCAGATTACGCAGCTGCGTGTCATCCAGACCGCCGGTGATTTCCTTACGATAACGTGCGATAAACGGCACGGTATTCCCTTCGTCAAGCAGGCGAACGGCAGCGTCAACCTGTTCCGGGCGCGCCTGAATTTCACCCGCAATAATGCGGCAGAACGAATCATTCATCATGGTTTGAGTTCATCTTTTCGGATCAAAAATCAGGGGATAGTTATACGGACTGGCTGGCAAAAATGCCAGCCATCGGCAGGAGGTTAAGACTCTTCCTTACGGTTTCACGTACTCGATAGCATTAACATACCAGCTCGCTTCCCCGGCAGGGGTATTCACCACCGCCAGATCGCCGACTTCTTTTTTCAGCAATGCGCGGGCCATCGGGGAATCGATAGAGATGTAATCTTTACGGCCAAAAATTTCATCGTAGCCGACAATACGGAAACGGTGAGTCACACCATCATCGTTTTCAATCTCCACCCACGCACCAAAAAAGACTTTGCCTTCCTGCTGCGGGGAGTAATCGACGATTTTGAGATTTTCCATGCATTTAGTGAGATAGCGCACGCGACGGTCGATTTCACGCAGGCGCTTTTTATTATACTGATAGTCAGCATTTTCGCTTCGGTCGCCCAGACTTGCGGCCCAGGTCACCTTCTTTGTGACCTCCGGGCGTTCTTCACGCCAGAGATAATTAAGCTCTTGTTTGAGTTTTTCATACCCTTCCCGGGTTACCAGGGGCGTTTTCATCTCGTTGATTCCCTTTGTCTGTTTGATAATGCGCACATTGGGTATAACGTGATCATATCAACAGAATCAATAATGTTTCGCCGAATAAATTGTATACTTAAGCTGCTGTTTAATATGCTTTGTAACAATTTAGGCTGAAATTCATACCAGATTTAGCTGGTGACGAACGTGAGCTTTTTTAAGAATACACGCTTACAAATTGTTGCGAACCTTTGGGAGTACAAACAATGCAAGAGAACTACAAGATTCTGGTGGTTGATGACGACATGCGCCTGCGCGCGCTGCTGGAACGTTATCTCACCGAACAAGGCTTCCAGGTTCGAAGCGTCGCTAATGCAGAACAGATGGATCGCCTGCTGACTCGTGAATCTTTCCATCTTATGGTACTGGATTTGATGTTACCTGGTGAAGATGGCTTGTCGATTTGCCGACGTCTTCGTAGCCAGAGTAACCCGATGCCGATCATTATGGTGACGGCGAAAGGGGAAGAAGTGGACCGTATCGTTGGCCTGGAGATTGGCGCTGACGATTACATTCCAAAACCGTTTAACCCGCGTGAACTGCTGGCCCGCATTCGTGCGGTGCTGCGTCGTCAGGCGAACGAACTGCCAGGCGCACCGTCACAGGAAGAGGCGGTAATTGCTTTCGGTAAGTTCAAACTTAACCTCGGTACGCGCGAAATGTTCCGCGAAGACGAGCCGATGCCGCTCACCAGTGGTGAGTTTGCGGTACTGAAGGCACTGGTCAGCCATCCGCGTGAGCCGCTCTCCCGCGATAAGCTGATGAACCTTGCCCGTGGTCGTGAATATTCCGCAATGGAACGCTCCATCGACGTGCAGATTTCGCGTCTGCGCCGCATGGTGGAAGAAGATCCGGCGCATCCGCGTTACATTCAGACCGTCTGGGGTCTGGGCTACGTCTTTGTACCGGACGGTTCTAAAGCATGAGGCGATTGCGCTTCTCGCCACGAAGTTCATTTGCCCGTACGTTATTGCTCATCGTCACCTTGCTGTTCGTCAGCCTGGTGACGACTTATCTGGTGGTGCTGAACTTCGCGATTTTGCCGAGCCTCCAGCAGTTTAATAAAGTCCTCGCGTACGAAGTGCGTATGTTGATGACCGACAAACTGCAACTGGAGGACGGCACGCAGTTGGTTGTGCCTCCCGCTTTCCGTCGGGAGATCTACCGTGAGCTGGGGATCTCTCTCTATTCCAACGAAGCTGCCGAAGAGGCAGGTCTGCGTTGGGCGCAACACTATGAATTCTTAAGCCATCAGATGGCGCAGCAACTGGGCGGTCCGACGGAAGTTCGCGTCGAGGTCAACAAAAGTTCGCCTGTCGTCTGGCTGAAAACCTGGTTGTCTCCCAATATCTGGGTACGCGTGCCGCTAACCGAAATTCATCAGGGCGATTTCTCCCCGCTGTTCCGTTATACGTTGGCGATTATGCTATTGGCGATAGGCGGGGCGTGGCTGTTTATTCGTATCCAGAACCGACCGTTGGTCGATCTCGAACACGCAGCCTTGCAGGTGGGTAAAGGGATTATTCCGCCGCCGCTGCGTGAATATGGCGCTTCGGAGGTGCGTTCCGTTACCCGCGCCTTTAATCATATGGCGGCTGGTGTTAAGCAACTGGCGGATGACCGCACGCTGCTGATGGCGGGGGTAAGCCATGATCTGCGCACGCCGCTGACGCGTATTCGCCTGGCAACCGAGATGATGAGCGAGCAGGATGGCTACCTGGCAGAATCGATCAATAAAGATATCGAAGAGTGCAACGCCATCATTGAGCAGTTTATCGACTACCTGCGCACCGGGCAGGAGATGCCGATGGAAATGGCGGATCTCAACGCAGTACTCGGTGAGGTTATTGCTGCCGAAAGTGGCTATGAGCGGGAAATTGAAACTGCGCTTTACCCCGGTAGCATTGAGGTGAAAATGCACCCGCTGTCGATCAAACGCGCGGTAGCGAATATGGTGGTCAACGCCGCCCGTTACGGCAATGGCTGGATCAAAGTCAGCAGCGGCACGGAGCCGAATCGCGCCTGGTTCCAGGTAGAAGATGACGGTCCGGGTATTGCGCCGGAACAACGTAAGCACCTGTTCCAGCCGTTTGTTCGTGGCGACAGTGCGCGCACTATTAGCGGCACGGGATTAGGGCTGGCGATTGTGCAGCGTATCGTGGATAACCATAACGGGATGCTGGAGCTTGGCACCAGCGAACGGGGCGGGCTTTCCATTCGCGCCTGGCTGCCAGTGCCGGTAACGCGGGCGCAGGGCACGACAAAAGAAGGGTAAATAAAACGGGAGGCGAAGGTGCCTCCCGTTTTGCTTTCTATAAGATACTGGATAGATATTCTCCAGCTTCAAATCATTACAGCTTCGGACCAGCCGCTACCAGCGCGGCACCCGCAGGGGTGTCGGTGTATTTATCGAAGTTGTCGATAAACAGTTTCGCCAGCGTTTCGGCTTTTTCCTGCCACTGTTCCGGAGAAGCGTAGGTGTTACGCGGATCGAGGATCTTCGTGTCTACGCCCGGCAGTTCGGTTGGGATCGCTAGGTTAAACATCGGCAGAGTGAAGGTTTCTGCGTTATCCAGCGAACCGTTGAGGATGGCGTCGATAATAGCGCGGGTATCTTTAATGGAGATACGTTTGCCAGTGCCGTTCCAGCCGGTGTTAACCAGATACGCCTGCGCACCCGCTGCCTGCATACGTTTCACCAGCACTTCTGCGTATTGGGTCGGGTGCAGCGACAGGAACGCCGCGCCGAAGCAAGCGGAGAAGGTTGGCGTCGGTTCGGTGATGCCGCGCTCTGTACCAGCCAGTTTGGCGGTGAAGCCAGAGAGGAAGTGGTACTGGGTTTGATCGGCAGTCAGACGAGAAACCGGCGGCAGCACACCAAAGGCGTCTGCAGTCAGGAAGATAACTTTAGTTGCGTGGCCCGCTTTGGAAACCGGCTTAACGATGTTATCGATGTGATAGATCGGATAAGAAACGCGGGTGTTCTCGGTTTTTGAACCATCATCAAAGTCGATTGTGCCATCTTCACGCACGGTGACGTTTTCCAGCAGCGCATCGCGACGGATAGCGTTGTAGATTTCAGGTTCCGCTTCTTTCGACAGCTTGATAGTTTTCGCGTAGCAGCCGCCTTCGAAGTTAAACACACCGTCATCATCCCAGCCGTGCTCGTCATCGCCAATCAGGCGGCGTTTCGGGTCGGTGGAAAGGGTGGTTTTACCGGTGCCGGAAAGGCCGAAGAACACCGCAACATCGCCTTTCTCGCCAACGTTGGCGGAGCAGTGCATAGAAGCGATACCTTTCAGCGGCAGCAGGTAGTTCATCATCGAGAACATCCCTTTCTTCATTTCGCCGCCGTACCAGGTGCCGCCAATCAGCTGCATGCGCTCGGTCAGGTTAAACGCCACGAAGTTTTCGGAGTTCAGACCCTGTTCTTTCCACTGCGGGTTAGTGCACTTCGCGCCGTTCATAACGATAAAGTCTGGTTTGAAACCTGCCAGCTCTTCATCGCTCGGGCGAATAAACATGTTTTTGACAAAATGCGCCTGCCAGGCCACTTCGGTGATGAAACGGACGGAAAGACGAGTATCCGGGTTCGCACCACAGAAGGCGTCGACAACGAACAGACGTTTGCCGGAAAGCTGCCTGGTCACCAGGCCTTTCAGATGCTGCCAGGTTTCCGGAGAGAGAGGTTTGTTGTCGTTCTTACCTTTGCCTTTGTCTGCCCACCAGAAAGTATCGCGAGTGGTATCGTCACGAACGATATACTTATCTTTCGGTGAACGACCGGTGAAGATCCCGGTATCGACGGCAACGGCACCCAGATTAGTTAACACCCCGCGCTCATAACCGGTCAGGCTCGGGTCCAGCTCTTCCTGATACAGCAGATCGTAGCTTGGGTTGTAAACGATATCATGTACGTCACTGATACCATAAGCCTCGAGTTCTTGCGGGGTCAAACCATTGTTAACGCGCATTTCACTGCTCCTTAGCCAATATGTATTGCCTGAATAGTAAAGTCTTTTTGTGGGTGTTAACCGCGACAAGGCTCATAGATTTACGTATCTGGAGAAATTCATATTTGACAAAAAACTCCGTGATTCCTGTCACGAAACGGTTGCTATTATCGCAGAAATAGCATTTTAGGTGTGGAAAATGTTCTCAAAAGGTTAAATCTTGGTTTATATGGCGGGAATATTGTGAGTGGAATCGCATTCATGAATGAAATTGATGCAAATTCAATCGGTAAAGTATCGATTCACCACGCTAACTTTTTTTGATTATTTTCTGAAAAAAGCAAAATACTACTGCCCGGATGCGATAATTAACCCACCTTTTGATTCTGGATAAACAACATGGATAACGTTGAACTTTCACCGGCAACACGCTGGGGAATGATTGCTACCGGATTACTTCAGGGGTTGGTTTGCTACCTGCTGATCGCCTGGCTTGCCGGAAAAAATCTCAGTTGGATTGTTTATGGCGTGCCTGCGACCGTCGCGTTTTCATCCGTTTTACTCTTCTCCGTGATCTCCTTTAAACAGAATCGCCTTTGGGGATGGCTGGCGCTGGTGTTTATTGCCACGCTGGGAATGAGCGGCTGGCTGAAGTGGCAAACTGATGGCATGACCCCCTGGAGAGCTGAAAAGGCGCTTTGGGATTTTGGCTGCTATCTGCTGCTGATGGCAATGTTGTTGCTACCGTGGATACAACAAAGCCTTCGCATCCGCAATGACAGTAGCCGCTATCGCTACTTTTACCAGTCAGTATGGCATAACGTACTTATATTACTGGTGATTTTTCTTGCTAATGGCCTGACGTGGCTGGTGCTTTTACTGTGGAGTGAGTTGTTTAAACTTGTTGGCATCACGTTTTTCAAAACGCTCTTTTTTGCAACCGACTGGTTTATTTATCTAACGTTAGGTCTGGTTACCGCGCTGGCGGTGATCCTCGCGCGAACACAGTCACGTTTAATCGACTCTATTCAAAAGTTGTTCACGTTAATCGCCACGGGGTTGTTGCCGTTAGTATCATTGCTAACCCTGATGTTTATTATCACCCTGCCGTTTACGGGCCTGAGCGCGATTTCTCGCCACATCTCCGCCGCTGGATTGCTGTTAACGCTGGCCTTTTTGCAATTGATCTTAATGGCTATTGTCCGCGATCCGCAAAAAGCGTCACTTCCCTGGACGGGGCCATTGCGTTGCCTGATTAAAACCGCTTTGCTGGTTGCTCCGCTGTATGTGTTCGTCGCCGCCTGGGCGTTATGGCTGCGGGTCGCTCAGTACGGCTGGACTGCCGACCGCTTGCAGGGCGCGCTGGCGGTGCTGGTGTTACTGGTATGGTCGCTGGGGTATTTTGTCAGTATCGTCTGGCGTAAAGGGCAAAATCCCCTTGATCTTCAGGGCAAAGTGAACCTTGCGGTTTCGTTATTGGTGTTGGTAATACTGGTGCTTCTTAATTCGTCGGTGCTGGACAGTATGCGCATTAGCGTGAACAGTCATATGGCGCGTTATCAGAGCGGCAAAAACACGCCAGACCAGGTAACTATCTACATGCTCGAACAGAGCGGTCGCTATGGACGTGCGGCGCTTGAGTCGCTGAAAAGCGATGCCGAGTATATGAAAGACCCGAAACGCGCGCGGGATCTGCTGATGGCGTTAGATGGAGAGCAACATCTTCAGGAACAGGTATCGGAAAAAGTATTAGCCGATAATGTGTTAATTGCCCCAGGTTCTGGTAAACCGGATGCGACATTCTGGTCGGCCTTAATCCAGGATCGCTATAACGTGATGACCTGTATTGAAAAAGACGCCTGCGTACTGGTCGAGCAAGATCTGAATAGTGATGGTCAGGCGGAGCGGATCCTGTTTGCTTTTAATGATGACAGAGTCATTGTCTATGGCTTTGACTCAGCCAGAAAAGAATGGGACGCGCTTGATATGAGTTTACTTCCGCGCAAAATAACGAAAGAAAAATTACTCACAGCTGCGAAGGATGGAAAACTGGGGACGAGGCCGAAAGCGTGGCGCGATCTGACGGTAGATGGTGAAACGCTGGAAATAAACTTAAGTAAGTGACAACGCTTTTAACGGATACGACGCTGTATCTGACCAAAATAACTTGCGATTTATCCGGTGCGCGGTAAAACCCCGTCCTTCAGGGCGGGGATATAAGTTCGCCATCCATTTCAACCAGTTCAGCTTCAAAATCAGCACATACATTTGAAAAGTAAGTG
>UMFB01002905.1_pt1 | contig 65947 bp, 75 predicted proteins | sample 1964921 | NCBI WGS metagenome assembly UMFB01 (sample SAMEA4836037, study PRJEB28245) | human gut metagenome | biome: gut microbiome; material: fecal sample | place: Denmark | collected 2008
GCATTCCGGTATATAGTACCGTCGTTGACTCAAAAAAACATTTTTTTCGATTTCTGAGCTTTTATCCGGTTGTAATTATTCATGTAAATTTTTTAAACGAAATTTTAATAAAACTATTGACAAAAAATCGTTTATGGATTAAGATTTTTACTAAATTTAATATAAAAAAGGAGAAAAACATTGCGACGCCAAACAAAATCCATCGAAGCGCATAAGCAAGATGGTACATACAATTCTACGAAGCATGGAGTGGACGTTCCATTGGCGGAAGGACCGCTGAGGAAAATCAATTGGGACAAGATGTCCTCGGAAGACATTTATACTACGATTGCTGATGTTATCGCGCAGAAGGGACTTGACCATGCTGAATACTCTCTAGCTTTGGAACTCTTAGTTTATGCGGTGAATAGGATGCTTAAACTCCGCAGGGATCTGAAAGCCCAAGGCGGCGAGACGTATATTACCCCGACAGGTATTCGGAAAAACAATCCTACAGCGAAACTTGTTATGGAAGCAGAGAAGCAAGTTGATACGCTCCTGCAAAGGTTTGGGCTTACGCCGGATTCTCGTAGCCGAGTAGCTAGGAAGAAGGGGGAACTTAATCTAGGGAGTGAAGATTCTTTCGGATCTCCGGAAGGTTTCTTCAATTAAACCAATAATTTAAAAATATTTTAAAAAAGTAGTTGACAAATCAAAAAAGTTTCACTATATTCCTTTTCACGATGAGCGCATGAGCAGATGCAGACAGCATATTAAAGTTAAATACTATGATTATTTAAAACGGCATCTAGTTAAAACTCATACACCGCTCATAATCATTTAGGTGCTTACAGCGACAAAAATTACACTTGCCTGTTAAGCAATAATGTAAAAGCACCTAGTTATTTAGATAAAGGTTCTCACAGCAACAACACAACCATTCATACTGGAAGTAGCGTCCACCAAAGGGCGCAGAACCTTGGAGAAAAAAATCATGAGTACGAAAATTTCACCTTTTATTTCGGCATTTAACAAGAATCCTGACTCTATTACGGAAAACGGATGCCTTACCTATTCTGATTCCGATAATGCCAATCTGAATTTTTTCGCATTGGCCTCCGCTAAACGAGACTCCCTCAATTCCGCGAAGGAGCTTTTTGAGGAAGCATTAGAAGAAAATAAGAGTTTGGCAAGGAAAAACCTCTTCTATCTGCGTGATGTTCGCGGCGGACAGGGTGAAAGGGACATTTTTAGGGTCTGTATGTTGTATGATATTATCAAAAACGGTTATACTGACGACCGAAACGATATCATCTATAACATCGGACAAATCCCCAAATATGGCAGATGGGATGATTTTTTCTGGATTATGGAGGCTATCTATCCGAGTAACGAATCCATATATGATTTTATGGTTAATTTCGTGAAAACGATTCTCGACCTCGATGAAGGTAAAATCAATATCGGACATTACGAAAATCTGACTCTTTGCGCGAAATGGTTTCCGCTAAAGAACAGTGTGTCCTATAAGTGGAGAAAAAAATCTCGCAAAGAAACTTGTTGACGATATCTTCGATGGTAACGAGAAGAAATGCCGTAAGACCATCGTAAATATTCGAAAGCATCTGAACATTGTCGAACAGAAAATGTGCGCGAAAGAATGGAGCGATATTGAGTATAGCAAGCTCCCTTCCTATGCTTTGCTGAAACACACGAAGGCATTCACACGAAATGATCCTTTAGGGTTTTCGGAATATACCGAAGCTGTTAAACGCGGCGAGAAAAAGGTAAATTCGAGCGTTCTTTACCCCTATGACATTGTTTATGGTGTTCAGCGGGACGGAGAGGAATATGAAGATATCTATGATGAAATGTGGAGAGCGTTGCCGGACTATACTGGTCGAAACAAAAATGCTATTTGCGTAGTAGATACCAGTGGCTCTATGCTGTCCCGAGTATCCAAATCTTCAAGTGTCACGGCTCTTGACGTGGCTATTTCTCTTGGATTGTATTTCGCTGAAAGAAGCAAAGGCCCGTTCAAAGACCATTTCTTTACTTTCAGTACCGAACCGGAGCTTGTAAAAATCTACGGAAATACGTTGCAGGAAAAAATCCAGAACATGGTTTCCAGAAATTGGGGATACGGTACAAACATCGAAGCTGTATTTTCTTTGATTCTCGATACCGCTCTTAGGCATAAATTGAAGCAAGAAGACCTTCCGGAAACACTGTATATCATTTCTGATATGGAGTTTAATGAGTCCACAGACTATTCAAAGACAGCTTTTGAATACATGAAGGATTCTTTCCGAGCGCATGGATATTCGCTTCCCACCATTGTATTCTGGAATGTGAATAGTCGAGGAAGAAATCTTCCTGTCCAGAAAGACGAGGTAGGAGCAACGATAGTTTCCGGCCTGTCGCCATCCGTATTCAAGATGGCAGTACAAAACAAAAAGCCTATCGAAGTTATGCTTGACATTCTTGGCTCAGAAAGGTATGCTCGCATCAGATAAAAATTGATGTGTGTGGGGTAGTTCAGTTTGGTAGAACCAGTATCAAAAGTACGTGTTGGCGGTTCAATCCCGCCTCCCACACTCCATGCGACCGTAACTCAATTGGCAAGAGTAGCCGACTTTTAATTGGCAAGTTATGGGTTCAAGCCCCATCGGTCGCACCATAAATCTGTAAAAAGGAGATTCATAGATGGACACGACCACTGATTTCTTTGAAAGAATGTTTTCTTGTGAAGGTTGGGATCAGCTTGACACTTTCGACTTTGTGTTTTATGATTGCACTTTGAACAGGGATATTGGAGATTTTAAGGAAGGGGACAAGATTGACGCTATTACTGTCCTTTTTAGTGTCAGCAAGATCGAATTTGAAGCCTTCGTTGAGAACAAGGATGGTATGGATGAAGAAAAAATCATTTATTCCGCAACGCTTGTGCCCTTTATGGTCGAACGGCCTTAAACAAAAGGATACGAAATGTTCACGCCGCATAAATACTTTGCTCAAATCATAAATGATTATGAGGACTGTGATTTTTATAAATCTGACGATGGCATCTTTATGTTTTTCGGATGTACAATGGGTACAAATATGCCGTTTTTCGATGAAGGAGATTATGTTGAGGAAGTAATCTTCGATTTTTCTGATGGAACCATACGTATTACTGAAAAATATGGAAGTCCAACGTATATTTGTGAAATCAAACCTGAAATTTTATCGGTAACTATTAAAAAAAGTCCTTGACAAACAGATAAAGATTGAGTATAAGTATTTTATCAATTCATTCATACGTTTGCTCCTCGAATCGGGAGACGCAATTTCCTCCTTTATTGCGTCTCCCACAACAAAAATTTATAGAATATAAGAATTCATGCTGTTGGCTAAAGTATTTTCCGTCGCCAAAAAGAACGTATGAGACGGAAGTGCTTCGTAAGATCTTCAACGAGGTTTAAGCTAAGTAATTTGGGTTTCTTTAACTAAATGTAAACCTTAGCGTCCAACAGTTTTAGTGGACTTGTACTTCAATTGGCAGAAGATCCGGCTCATAACCGGGAAGTTATAGGTTCGAATCCTATCGGGTCTACCATCATACTATCGTAGCCCAACAGGTAGAGGCAAGGGTCTTAAAAACCCTACAGTATTGGGTTCGAATCCCATCGATAGTACCAAAAAAATATTGTGGGATAGTTCAGTTTGGCAGAACGTTTGATTGTTAATCAAGGTGTCGGCGGTTCAATCCCGCCTCCCACAGCCAGAAGAATTAAAAACAGGACAGGTGCCAGAGTCAGGCTTATTGGGACGGTCTTGAAAACCGTTGACGCAGGAGCGTCCGTGGGTTCGAATCCTACCTTGTCCGCCATAAATTTCGATGGATTGAGTTGATCTACGTATCTCACCGTATGGATCGAGAACGCAAGATCCTCTTCATCGATAAAAGCCAAACGTGATCTTGAAAGGAACGATTCGACCTCCTTGCGTAGCCTATCGAGGTCCGTTTGGCCCCACAAATCTCCGGGTGTAGTTTAAGAGCTTAGTAAGGATCTAGATGAGAAAACCGCATACTAGTAGGCACTCATTGAAAGAAGTGATATTGATTCTGACGGGCCACAGTTAAAACCTCTGCGCGAAGTAAACAGCTTCGAAGAAAATGCGAATGCTTGATCAGCATTTTAGGTGCAATTCCCGCCACTCGGACACAATTAAAAAAAGGAATGGTGTAATGGAAAAGTTTAAATCCTCAGCAATTTATTTTATTGATTCTATGTTTGCGCTCTGGGTTATTTGTAGTGCGCTCAGATGGGACTGGATAAATCTATTAGATCCGAACGAAGTTATGTATCTTATCTCGTTTATTGGCATAAGCGCGTTTATGACGGCTAGAAACGCCAATAAGGACAAAAAAAAGACTCCGCACCGAAATCTCTGTAAATCTAAATGAAAAATAATAAATTTCGTGGTTCCATAAGTCATTCCCCGTAATCTTTACAGATGGATAAAGGTGCTGCGAACATCTCCATCGCAATAAAAACCACGAAAGCGAAGGCCCCTAAAACAATTCAATATGTTTTAGGGGCCTTCTTTTGTTACTTGTACACGTTGATAAACCATGTAACGAATATCGTGAATGCAGCGGATAAGATGCCTAACGCGCCTTTCCAGATCGAAATTTGTCTATCATGTCGTTTAAGAGTTTCTTTCATTTCCGTGATGTTGTCAATGTCGATTTTATCGAGCTTTTTACGCATTTCTTCAATCAACATGCTTTGGTTTCCAGTACGTTCATCAATACGGTGAGCAAGAGTAAGAATATGCCGTATTGTTTCCTCGTTCGTCATAGTGTGGCAAGCTAGGCACCCGAGATTAGGTGGTGCCGATTGCTGCGTATTGTCCGCCATGATCTTCCTACTTTTTTGAAGTGCTTCCCATCGAAGAGGAATGGTACAAAAGTCTATTCTGCGAATTTGATGAATTAGACGATCCGAAGTAATATTCCATCACTTGTTTCGAGCTAGAATAGATATTCGACACAACACCACCAATCAGAGCGACAAGAAACTCAGGAACTTTTATGTCTGAGAGAGTTCCATTCATATACAAGGCCATAGCATAAAATATCGCGGCAGAAACGGCAAGGTTGCCAATCACGTTTATGATGGCAAGAAGTTTCGGCGTCGAAGAGTCGTCAGCGTCTATTTCACGTTGGCGAGCGTCCTTTCTGTCATCAGCAGAAATACGAACAAGGTCCACCTCCAACTCAGCTAACTTTGCCTTAAAGTCGGAATCGACCTTTTTTAATTCTGCGAGTTGCTCGAAAGATGCTTTCTGCACACATTGAGCTACTTGCTTTTCGTCAGCGTCCGAGGAAAGCCCGAATGCCGCTGCTAATGATGATACTGCAACTCCAGCAAGAGGGCCACCAAGAGCGGTAGCGATTGTTGGAGCAACGGTTCCAACGACACTTTTCCAATCAAAATCCATAGTTTTTCCTTCATCCTTCCCTCTCCTATGAATTTTTTGTTACCTGTTAAAACTCAATCTGATAATGAGGCTGGTCAACGATAGTCTTCCAATTTCCGCCCCACGTAAGATTCACACCAAGTTCTTCCGCGCATTCCATCATGGCCTTATTAATCATCAACCACTTTTCCTTATCAGGTTCAACCTGCACAGACCCGTTGTAGTAAGGATACAGGTCGACAGCGTGCCCATACCCGTCTGACTGTTTCAGATGGTAGGACTTCAAGGTCTTTGAGAACCCATCTTTCTTCAACTGAACCTGTCTTTCATACGTGCGCAGCCCCTCAACTACCGTGAAATCGACTTCGCTTCGCTGTAACGCGGCTTCTACAACGGCACGGAGCTTCGGATGCACACCTTCGAGATTGTTCAATGAACGCTTAGAAAATTTACGCATACATTTTCTCCTGTTTATTTTTTAGGAAATAGCGTAAATCAATTTTACAATTTTGTCAAGTATCCATTCCAATAATTTTACAATTTTGTAATAAAAAAGAGCATCCATAATTTAGATGCTCTTTTTTATTAATGATTATTCTGGACTAATTTGGAGTTCTTTTTGAGCAATCATCAGGGTAAGCGACGCGGCGAAGAATAGTTTTTCTTGGATTTCTGGCGTCATATCATCTGGATTTTCCAGATTTTTAATCATCTTGTCGGCTTCATCCAAAACTTTATATACTTCCCCCATTGCAAAAACATTACCCGTTTGAAAAACAAATTTCTTTGAGATTTTATACATATTTTCGACGATTTTATTCAGGATATTCACCCCGTCGACGTAATCCATGTTAGCGGAAATGTCTTTTACAAGGTCTTCCACAAATTCATCGGTCAAATAATGCTGAATACTCATTAGAATTCGCGCTCCTTTTCATGATTCAGGGTTTCACAAAAGATTTGGTAGCCCTTCTTGCCGACGCTCGTAATGTAACGCATCTGTTTCTGACTCAGAAGGCTCAATTCGTACTCTTTACCTTGCTTAAATTCCTCAAAGGCATCATCTGCCATCCACCGGATATATTTTCCAGCCTCGGTATTGTCCTTCGGCTTGCCTTCTTTGGAGAATACGGAAAACATACGGTTTATATTGATAAGCGTGTCGAACTCATCCTTAAATGCAACTATATTATCAGTAATATTATCCGAATCAAGATTCTTCTGCGATTTTGATTTGGTTTTTTCAAGAAAGGCACCGTTTTTATTCTTGATTTTCAATAAAGTTCCATCTTGATCAATACAAACGGCTTGATCAAAAGGTTCAATAACCACTCCCTCCATCTCGTCATTGTGCTTTTCATCTCTGAATCTAGTTACTAAATTATTCGGAACTTCAAGAGCCTCTTTCAATGTGTCATATATGCCAATAATAGGAACTAGAAATTGTTCAATACCATTATTATCAAAATGAGTTTTAAGATCCTTGAATGGAAGGAACAATGTTCCGACGCGCATAGAGAAAAATCTAAAATTATAGTCATTCCCGTAATAGATTCGGTTAATTACCTTTGGGCCAAAGTATTCTCCATAAACTACCTGACCCGGTTTGAGACTCTCAATAACCGCTTCAACTTTATGAACATTATTGAAGAAATTATAGAAAGATGACCCAACAGGGAGTATATCATTCCTTCTACCAAAGAATACTTTTCCATTTTCATCTTTGCCAATCTGGATATTCGTACCATCAATCTTTTCGGTTACGACCCAAGATGTAGACCTATCAGTATTCAAAGACCACAATACGTTCGATGAGAAATTATATAAGTTCTCGATAGACGGAAATTTAAGAAAATTCATATTACTTACACTCCTTTTGTTCGTCGAGAAGAAGAACGGTTGCTGCGGTATAGATGATGATATCAAGAAGCTCGTTTCTGGCACGTTCAGAATCGCCTTTGCGAACCATATCATGAGCTTCGTATGCCTTCTTATGGACTTGGTAGAGAGGCCCACCAATGCCAGTTCTGCGGGAGATTTCCATAAGAGGCTGATCCATGAAGTCTACAGTTCCTTCTATGTTATGACGCTCCTTTCCTTTCCCAGAGAAGCATCGCAATATAGCCTGATGGATAACCTCACTGACTTTCCTTTCCCCATTGGTAATCTCACGGTTGTCTTCTACTTTATATTCATTAATAATCTCATTTCCTAAAGTATACATAGATCCTCCTTTACATCTGTTTTTAACAAATTCAGTATAAAATCCGTCACGAAACATTTTCAACATATCTTGGTCAGTCATTCCTTCCGGAATAGTAATCCCTTTATAACAGTCCTCGGGCAATACTTCCATAAGTAGCTATCTCGATTCTGTTGGTTCAGGGATAGGGCCAGCAAACTCTAAATCCGGAAGAAGGTCATCAGCACACAGGGGGACCACCTCAATACTAAAATTCATAATATGAGGCTCTGGGAAGAGACTGCTCCTCATCCAATAAAATCCGGGAACCTTCGGAATTTCATTTGTCCATGTCAAAGTATTGGAAGGTTCTTCGGATTCAAGATTTCTTTTTGGGTCAGTGGCTTCATATGCCTCTTGAAGGATGTCTTGCGATTTTCTTATCCTCCAAGTATTAGTACCATTTGTTTCTACTCTTGACTCTTCGGATAAGTATTTTACCATCTCCACCAATCGCGGAACTGCATTACACGCGGCGACAATATAAGCAGCGTCGTCTACGTTCCCAAAAACATTCGGCAAGACGACATATGCTATGTGCTCGGGGGTCTCCTTACCACCATAATACCGTTCGATACGATGATGATATGTTTCATTAGTTCCTTGCTTGCTTTCACTCCACGGCCCCGGAGTAGCGTATTTCGCAAGATGCTCCAATTTTTCAAGAAATTTATGCACGTCCATTCGGATATTCCTCCTTTTCCTACAGACCTAGTTTTGCTTTAAGTCGTTCATACTGAGCAAGATCTTCCTTTCTCTCAGATTCTTGACGCCGAAGATCCCATTGCTTTTGCGCGTTATATCTTCGGCTATAATACAAGAGAGGATTAGCAAATTCCTCAATACTGCATTTAAGAGATTCCCTCTCATCATATTCATCATATGCCACGATACGAACCGTTTGTTTCCCTCTATATTCTACAAGCTCAACGATATCATCACCTGAGTAACTACTCAATTTCAATTTTTTGTTACACGCTTCGCTTTCCGCAGCGACGATAACCAACGCAAGATCTTGAATCTTTTCCTCGATTTCTTCGCGTTGACGAAACAAATCGATTATTTCTTCGCAAGATATTCTGGTCATATGTATCTCCATTTTTTTAAAGTCCCAATTTTGCTTTGAGCTTCATGTACATGGCAAGATCTTCCTTATATGTATCGTCTCGTTTACGATTCTCCTTTTCTTCATTTATACGATCATAATAAATATAAGGGTTATCAAGTTCCTGTGTGGAACAGTAGATATAAGTTGGCAAATCATTGTAGGCGCTTCGTGCACTTATTACGACATTAAAGCGTTCTCCACTTTTCAATTCAACGGGGTGCCCTTCATCCCAAAAACTTATCTGTAATTTATCGCTAGGATAAACTTCATTATGTTTATCCAACAGTTCTTGCGCTAATTTCTCAAGCGTTTTCTTAGACGATTCTCCAAGCTTCACCTGATGAAAAAGCAATTCCACCTCGTTCATGATTCTTCCTCCATTTCTTGCTCGACCGTAATTCTTGCATGTTTAAGGCGACATTGCACGCATTTATATCTTAATGGGCCTATCTCTATACAACCCTCGCCAATCATTTCGCACGGCATGATATTCATTTCGCAAACTTTCGCCAGCAAAAGAGCTACCCTTGCCTCAAATTCAGCTACATCTTGACTAAAACCAGACAGAGCGTATCGTTTTGGGGTCATAGGATAATTTTCACCCACGCATTGAGCGTAATAACAGAATCTATAAATACACTCGGTCTTTTTATCCCTTCCGCACCTAAAACATACGTCTTTTCTGTTTTCCAACCACTCCTTTTCGCTATCTTTAAGTTGAAATCTATAGCTTTCTTTGTTGTATAGGTCTTTAATCGGAAATTTAGCGTCCCAATCAGCTTCGGCGGCTTCCTTTGTTTTGAAAAGATCCGACTTTTTATTACAGAAAATGCTATTGCAAGTCACATGCCACATTTCGTATGGACCAACAAAAGAGTCGATTAGAACCTTCTTGGCAGTTGCGGCATTAGCACAATGAGGACATCTTCTTGTGCTCATATGAACCCCCATTTCACTACACACTCGTAAGCCTGTACTTTTCATACAGGACGAAGGCTTCTCCACGATGGCCCGGAAGTCTCTCCGCTGTATCCGGAAATTTAAGCCTCAAAATAACTTTGCGCCCCGTCTGCTTTGAAAAACGTTCCGCCGAAGGCAAGCTCTCCCATGCCCGTACAGGAGGGAGAATGCCTCCGGAGCTTCTGTATCGATTAAGTTTCTTCGCCGTGGTCACATGCCATACGATCATTTATTTACCTCCTTTCAATGTTTCCAACAAACGCAGAATACCCGGATATTCGTAGAGTGTCAACAACTTTTTTACGAAAAAAAAAATACTTGTTTCTGACTCTAGGGAATATCTCCGAAGAAATATTCCAGAAGGAATATCCGGGTATAGCTCCGATAGCGTGTATGCTACGCGGGAACGTAACCAAATAAAAGAAGAGATTATGGATGATACGGAGGCTAGAATGGCCTTTTTAGAGCTTGAAATGTGTTTCGTGAGTATTTGTTCGTGTGAGGTTAAAATGGGGCCTTAAAAACGATTTGTATAGGAACTTTTATAATTTCATAGTCTTACGTATATTAGACCAAATCATTCAGATAGTCTTCGGTAGTCAGGATAACGTTCTTTAATTGATTTTTCTTATAATCTTGCAGGGCTACGTAAGCAAGAAGCAGGGCATCAGAACGATTGTGGTGTTTCTTTAAATGAAGAGGGGCGTCAGGGAACATCTCTCGGGCCATCGGGAGCGACGGTTTGTCTTTCTTGTCGATTTTGACGAGATTAAGCTCGCGTTGCCAGTACTGAGGAGGGACAAGAGAATACGGAATTTCGAGCGTCCGCAGGATACCTTGCCAAGTCCCAAAATTCTCTCCGAAGGAAAACGTGGAAACTACTCCCTGTTTCGGCATGGCGTGGACTTTCTCAATGTAGGCGTGATTGACGTGTTTATTGAACTTACGAAGAAATGAGATTGGGTGATTCGTAAAATCGCAGATTGAACAAAATGATCCATCGTCAGAGATTATAGCTACGGCACCAGTTTTTCCGGGGTCGATGCCGATGAAATACGGTTTATCGAATTTTGATTTAGCCATCGGATATTTACTCCTGTGTAACATTTTATACTGTGTAGGTTTTTTGATTATCCAATGTGTGTAGCAGAAGAGTCGAAGGAAGTCAAGGATGGAGTGTGTGGGATCAGTTGGAGCCTGTGATCACTATGTGGTGTGATCAGGACGAAGGCTATAAACTCTTGAAATTTTTATTTAAAAAAATTCAACTGATCACAACTGATCACATTTTTCGAAAAAAGATAAACCATATTAATGAGTTGCAATTTTGTGATCAGTTGACACAGCTCAGGGGTGTCCCAAAGTTTCTTTATATGTGATCTATGGGGGAGGGGTATAGTGTTGCATATATGCAACATGGAAAGAAAGGAACATTTTTTCTTACATAGACTTTCTATTTATACTGATCACATGATCACAAAATAAAAATATAGATATAAGTAATTGAAATAATAAAATAAAAAATGTGATCAGTTTGTGATCAGTTAAACCGTTTGTGATCACTTCAACCGATCACACACCTGTTAAAATCCCATTTTTCGAAGCTCCTCTCCCAATCTGTGGGAAAGCTAAAAACTTAAAGTGTAACTCTAAGAATTTCTTTGTAGTTGAAATAACTCGACTTTTTATTTACGGTTTAATTCGTAAAGTTTCCGTTTAAAACTCTTTTAAAAGCCGGAATTTCTTATCGACCGATTTAATTGACTTTTTTATTTTGGGTTTCTTTTAGTTTTAATTCGGAAAGTTTTCCGGTTTAAAAGAAACCAAAACTCTTTTAAACGGATCAAAAGACGAAAAGAAGATCCGAATCTCGGAGCCCGACAGATCGGCAAATGAGATTCGGATCTTCTTTTCGTCCGAGTTTAGGTTTTAGGTTTGGATTAATCCATATTCAATTCTTCAAATTCAGTTTTTGGGATATTAAGATACTCGCAGAATAATTCGACGCATTTTTCTTTGGAGGGGAAATCCCAGACTCGCATCCTATCAGTCCTGTCCGAAACGGTGATAACTTTTCGGTGGGAGTCATCCAGACTAAAGATTCTCTTTGTTTCAATCCTGAATTTTTTAAGAGACACAATGTTGTAAGAGCTTGCGCGAGTCCTAACCATCTTCTGGGTGAACTTATCATGAGCATCAGTCATCGACAAGTAGGTGGGCCAGTTTCTATTTTCTGAATTTTCAAATAGCTTCGAGGCTCTTTCATCTTCAATTTCTGCCCGAGGATATACTCCATCAGAAATGACATCATACCACCATTGCTGTACGCTATTCAAAGAAAGGAGTTTCTGTTCCATGAGAGCCTTCGTCTGGGGAGCCTCTCGGATATTCACTCCGCTAAAGTCATAATGTTTCAGATAGACGTAAAGGGCCTCGTCACCGCCATTCTCAAATTCCTCATTAAGGTCTTTGAAGTATCCTTGAGTGTCCTGCTTATGCTTCGAGGACACATCGAGAACAAAGAATCTGCGGGCGTCCTTACCTGCGGGGATAACCCAGTCCTCGTTAGAAGACATGATGAACCGGGAGCAGGAATGCACAGAGTATGATTCGAAGCCTTTCCTTTCGATCACCTGAGTACGTTCCGTGATCTGTGATTTCAGAATGCTTTCGTCCTGTTTGCTTCCGGCCCAGACAGCTTCGTCGAGATAGATAAGGACTTTCCCTTCGGTGGCTCCGTTGAAGTTAGAAAAGTAATGCTGCCTATTCGCTACGGACAGGCCGTGCTTACCCAACATGCTCATGAACGGGGATACGAAAGAGCCTTTACCAGTACCTTCCTCACCACGAAGCACAACGGCTACGCCGGGCTTATCCTCCGGCTTTTGGACCATATGTGCAAGCCAAGCCCACATATACCGTTGGTGGTCTTCATTACCATCACAGATTACTTCATTGACATGGCTCCTAAACAATTTGCAGCGTTCAGTGGCCTCGGCAATTCCCATCTCCGAGTTTGCGTATTTAAATCCACGCCAGAGATTGTAATAGCCTTTTGGAGCCCCCTGCGGAGCAAATTCAACCCCACGGTATTGACGGCGGTTCTTGCTTTCCATCCACGCTTTGAAGAGGGGCTTTTGCTTCACGTTTCCTTTTGCATCAAGAAACTCGAATGCGGGAAGATTTGCGGAGAACTCTTCGGCGGCCCTAGGAGTAAGGAATTTGGATTCCCCGTCAGGATCTTCGTAAATGATTGCCGATTTCCCTCCGATAAAAGTAAAAGCGAAAAGGCCATTCATTTTCTTGATCAGAGGATGTACGTAGTCCTGATCGGAATCTTCTTCCTTTTCGGCGTTTTTAACAATATCGGATGATGAATCCTCCGAATTTCCGAAAGGATTATCCTCTACACTGGTCGGGGATTCCTTGTTCTCGGTTTTAGGTTCTTCCGTTCCATAGTCTTTCATAATCATCTCAAACATGCGTTCGGCATAGATTGGGCAGCTTCCACAGACCCTCGAACGCTCTTTTCCCAGAATCGTAATCATCGCTCCGCAACCGAAATCGCACGGGGATTTCTCGTCAGTATCCCACACGCTTTCAAGATGGTGCGTCCTGTCCATAGCCGAAGTATAACCTTGAGACTCTTCGAAGTTTTCGAGAAAGTCGACTACGAGAGGATGGTTAATGGCTTCCGGCTTTGTGAATCCCGCAGATCTGAGAGCGGGGACAATGGCGGAGAAGCACATCTGATTGAAGGAATAGTCTCCAGCTTTCTTTGTAAGTCCAAGAATCGCCTTTAGGCAAGGAACGATTTCCTTGTCCTTAATATTAAGCGGGGCTTGCTTCCTTTCTGAGCGGGCTTTGATGGCCCCTACGACATTCGCTTCACATCTACGGAAAAGATCGCTCAGATAGTCAATTCTGGCGGGTTTCTTCGCTTGTTCGTCAGGTTGAGGCGATAGAGCTTTGCTCTGGAAATATTCGATGGTATTATTGATAAGCTCGTCCGCGCTAATACGAATTTTGTATCTGCCGTTGGAACGAAGCCTATTCGCAATTCGGAACATCTTTCCACGCTTCATAGCGAACATGGAATAGTCGAGAGTCTTATAGCCTTCCTCGCTAGGGAAAAGTTCAAGGCACACTTCTTTGTAAATCCAAGGAAGGACGCGATGCCCATTTTCCGCGCCAAAAGCCTCCGCAGGAACGACGATATGAAAACCCTTCTGCCCCGAATAATAAATTTTAAGAGACTCCGAATCCAATCCCAAAAGAACCAATTTATTCAAAGCATTTACTGTATCGATACGGCTCTCCTCAGCATCTTTTGAGTCGAAATCGAGAGTCAAATCCCCATATCGTACTACAGCCAAATTAAGGATATCCTTATTTTCATCCTTATAATTGGGCTCCGTTTCAAAAGACATTGACGTAGAGAACATAGCGATATTCGGCACTTTGTCGATTTTACAAATCTTCCAAGCGCTTTCCCTTTCTTCAACTTTCCAATATACAAAGCGTTGCATATATGCCACCCTCATCTCCTTATTTTCTATTTATTTCTAGGCTTTACGATATGCACTTTTTCTTTTGCCCGAGTAATCGACGTATACATCCAGTGCTTTCTGTTTTGAATATCGTTTTTTCTCATTTCATCATCAAATATAATAACGTAAGGCCATTCGCTTCCTTGAGATGCGTGTGCGGTAATTGCATAGGCAAAGTCGACGACGATAGACCCCCACTTCGGCTTATTGCTTTCAGGAAGTTCAAATGCCGCCCGAAGAAGGGAATCATTCACTTTTATAGTGTGATGCGTGTCTCCATCTTCCTTATAGTCAAAATATAAAGTAATTTTATTTTGACTTTCGTGAGATCCTACAACACTTCCGATATCTCCATTGACCAATATCAGCTTATTATATTTTTTTGAAACAGATTCCCGGATATTCTGCTTGACGATTATTTTATCGCCAACAACCGGAAATACCTGATTTTTTTCTTCACGAAGCCAACGATTGAGCTTCATTCTGGTAGAGTTCTGGCCCGTAATGACCTGATCCGCGATAGTATACTCTTCTTTAGGCAACCCATAGGAGAATCCTATTCCTTCGTTTTTCCAATATTCCCATCCTTGGAAGCCTCCCATACGAATTTCCGTGGCTAGACGAGTAATCGGGGATTCCAATGCGGCACGATGCACCTCCGACAGGAACGCATCGAAATCCGAGGGATTGGAAGGAAGGACTTGAGCGGATTTTACAGGTTGCAGTTGGAAAGGGTCCCCAACAAGAATGAGTTTCTTGCAGATCTGTTTCAGGGCCTTAAACTCTTTATACCCCAACATGGAGGATTCGTCAATGACAACAACCCTCGAAAAGAGTTCCGGGCACGGAGAATATGTGAACTCTATGCCTAAATTATTTTTTGCCTCCAGCAAATACGTGTATCTTACGATGTCTTGGTCTTCACCGGACTCATCAGCTATTTTTCTTGCTTCCTCCAGTTCTTCATCGCTGATTTCTCTAACGGAATAGAGCGCAGAATGCACCGTCTTTATGAGCGTCCCCGCTGGCATTTTTCGAGAAAGTACTTGACAGGCTTTTCCCGTAGGAGCGAGCATGATCAATTCATCTTTATAGTATTCAGCCAAGGCGTAAAGCAGCGTAGTCTTGCCTGTACCCGCACAGCCCCCTAGCATAAAGGGCTCCCAATCCTTTTTATGCCGAATGATTTTTTCAATTGCCTCATTTTGATGAGGAGTTAGGATGACTCCCATGTATAAAACCTCCTTTGAAAAAAAAATACTTTGAAAAACATCCTATTTAAAACACACAAAATCCGAAATACCCAAGAATGATAGATCGGATTTTGTGGGGAGTCAATAGAAAAATTTAAGTTATTCTTCGATATTAAGTTTTTTCTTTACAGTAAGAAGTACAGAACAGGCTTCATTAATCCACATTTTAAGATTATCGAGGTCTTGACGCATTTTTTGATTTTCCGTAAAAGCGGAATTGAGGGCAACTTCTTTACTTTTAAGTTTTGCTTCCAATGCTGAATTAGTACGTTTGAGGTCTTCTACTTGTTTGTATAAATCTGATGAATCTTTAGAATTGAACAACCACATACTTTATTTCCTTTTTTTATTATTATTTTATAAGATACAGAGCGATTTGCCCCGCCTGATAGGGGATAAAAAAGCAAGTGCAAACCATAATGTAAAATACAATATTTTTTGTTTCCTCAGTGTCGTATTCTTCATCATATGCAAGATGAAAAGAAAGCGCATGAATGAGAAATCCCCAAATCACCGCCGAGCATATGAACAATATGTCGAAGAACCATTTTGTGGAAAACATAAATTCCATAATATTACCTTTGCTTATTAGATTTCATTTCCCCAACAATCCCAACCATTGTATTCCTGTCTAGCGAACAACTCTATTTTCCTACAATCCGGGCCGACAAGCTGTTCTATCCTTTGGCGGGCTTCATCTGGTTTTTTAGAGTGTTTCTCAATCTCAGACATTATGACTTGATGTACTCCAGCGCAATTCCGAGCCATCTTGCCTTTCACTCCTATAAAGCAAGGCTCCGAATTTCCGCGAGTCCAATTGCCCAATCCGAAGAAAGGCTTTTTGTTAATGCGGTTCAGCTTAATCCACTGAAAACCGATTGTCTTATATTTGAATCCCCATTTTTCCATCAACCAAAGACCTTCCTTGATTAATGGATATGTCATCCACATGAAAAGCACACAGTTGTCTTTACTAATGGATTCTACGGGAAGCTCCCCAATATCTTTTATGTTCATAGTAGAATAATGTTTTTCTGCCGAGCCATTAAGACCTTTATTGGAATAGCTCCAAGGCGGGTCTGCGTAAATGACATCGTATTTTTCAGGGCAATGCCACAGGTCTTTTATAATCATGAAGTATCCTATTAAAGTGTTTCAAATTCAATTTCGGAATCATCGGTATTTTCAGTATCTTCAATGAAAGGCTCATATTCTTTACAAACGGAGCATACCTCGCCAGAAGTGATAGGCGCGATTACTTCATCTTCATTTTCAGGATTTTTGTAAACAAATCTTACGCATCGTACAACAAGCCTATTTTCATTTTCAGGAATATCCACATAGGCGCACTTACACGTTCCAATTTTTGAATCCATTTTTAAGAGCCTCCTCTTCCCATTCTTTTTCGAGTTTTTCTTTATTAGGTACAGGGATGATAAAAACACAAATGATGACCGTAGCAAAAGAAATCAGGCCACCATACAAAAGTGTCATAATAGTTTCCATCTGTGTTCTCCTTACATATGAAACATAGATTTCAGTTTTTCGATAGTAGAGAGATATGGATTCTCTTCATCATCGATAGAGACATTTTCCGTTGGAGTAAGTTCATCTAAAAGAGACTTTAACTCCGAGCGGATAAGTTTTTCGCAATTTTGCATCGCTCTGTATTTAGTTACATATCTTGAACTCGACAGAAATGTCCTACCAAATGCTGTAAATCCCCAATTTCCTTTGTCATCTTTAAAAACAGTTGCGCCCGGGTCTATTACGCTTTTCGTACAAAGGAGATATCTTTCTTGTTCGAGTGTCGATATATCTGCCCAATGATAATCCATAATTCATCCTCCTCAATTTTTTCCCATACTATTTCACGAAGAAGTTTTTGTCAAGGGAAAAGTCTTGAATTTTTTGGTTGGATAGGTTACTTTGAAAAAATCACAGATTTGGAGGGAATTATGAGGTTGAGGTATAACGGAAAACTTTTTCAAATACGGGCACATACACAGGAAGAACGGAGTGCCCTTAGTAAAATGAAACACGTAACATATAATAAGGAAGAAGATTGGTTCGAGACAAAGCTATTCAGGATTGCGAAGGAATTTATAGAAAGTTCTCACGATTACAGGACTAGAAGCATTCTTGAGAGTTTTTCAGAAAAATGGGATTTTTCTTGGGCCACAGCTCCGTCGAAAGGATTTTCCGTACCATCTAATGAAGGTTTGCAGTATTTAGATTATCAGTTGGCAGGTATAGAATATATGATGAGGAACCCCGGAGTCTTACTTGCTGATGAACCGGGAACGGGGAAAACCATTCAGATTGCCGGATATCTGAACAGCCTTCCGGAAATAAAGAGAGCTTTGATTATATGTCCATCATCCCTCCGGCTGAATTGGAAAAGGGAATTGGATAAATGGCTTGTCGATAAATCCCGTAAAGTAACTTTGGACCCTAAAGACGATGAGGCTTTCGCGCATATCGTAAGCTTTTCGAGTGTATGGAGGCCGAACGTATTTCCTTTCCTCGACAAGAGAAAATACGATGTTGTGGCTATTGACGAAGCTCATAACTGCAAAAATGACGAAGCGAAAAGGACTATTCAATCGCTTCATCTCGCAAAAAAAGCATTTCGGAAAGTCTTGATGACCGGAACTCCTTTGGTGAATAGGCCCATAGAATTATTCCCGCTTCTGAACTGTCTTGACGAAAAAAGATGGCCTAATAAATTCGCGTTTGCATTCGAGTATTGTTCCGCGCATTATGAAGATATATACGTATATGATAAGCAAAAAGGACATGCGGTAAAAAAATCCGTACTCAATATGAGTGGAGCTAGCAATCTTCCATCCTTATCTGAGAAGCTCCGTGGATCGATGATGATTCGAAGATTGAAATCAGATGTGCTTCCGCAGCTTCCCAAGAAAAGAAGACAAGTTATCGAAATACCTTTGGAGACGAAAGATTGTAAGGCCGCTATCAAAGAAGAAGCCAAACGATGGGCTAAATTATGTGATCTTTATGGATACGAAGAATGCGTGCGCCAGATGGAGTTTGGTGAGGGAGTCGCGTTTACCGAGATGGCGGCAAAGCGCAAGGAAGTTGCATTGAGCAAAATACCATTTTGTGTAGAATATTTAAAAGATTTGCTTGAGGGGGTTGACAAAGTCGTCGTTTTCGCGCATCATAGGGCTGTTGTTGATTTACTAACTGACGAGCTTAAAGAGTACAATCCCGTAAAAGTTATAGGAGGAATGTCGGACAAACAAAAGCAGGAAAGTGTTGATTCATTTCAAGAAAACGATAATGTGCATCTTTTTATCGGAAATATCCAAGCTGCTGGTGTCGGATACACCTTGACAAAAAGCTCAATAGTGATATTTGTAGAATTGGCATTTGTGCCCGGTCTTATGAGTCAAGCTGAGGATCGTTGTGTACGAATAGGGGCTACAGCGGATTATGTGCTTGTTCAGCATTTAGTCTTAGAAAAATCCCTTGACAAAGAACTTTGTTCCATGCTTATTCATAAACAGGAAATTGCAGATAAAATTTTAAATTAATAAATAGGGATAATATGAAGCTTAATTTTGATAGTATCGTAGGTGTGGAGCTAGGTGAATTTCGTGATATCCTAACCTCTGTTCTTGATGGAAATTCATGTTTTATGGAAGAGATTTCTTTGAAAGCTCGTAGGGAATTGGGGTTTGCATTAGTGAAAGAAGAAGATTGTCATGGCAGGTCATATCTTCCTCTTATTAAAAAGTACGTTAAACTTATTAAATGTCAAGAAAGCTCCGAATATGAAAGATTGGTTTTGCATGGCGCAAAATTTATGGGCCTTGAAAGAGAAATTGGTTCCTATGCCATGCGAAATAAGGAAGAACTTATTTTCAGAGATCCGAGTAAACTAGCCATAATTTCCGTTTATGTGAAAGAAGTTCTTATCCCTGAAATTTTAGATTCTTTGGAAAATATTCCTGTGGAGGAAAGAAAGTCTTTAGCTATTCTTATAAAAAGTATGTCGGAATCGGAGTTTGCAGACCTTATTTTTGAAAATTTTTTTAATAAATAATTAAAGGAGATAGAACTTAATGTGGGCATCTGATAATATCCGAGTAAATGTGGAAGGTTCCCCCGAAGCGGTTGCCGAGTTTTTCTTGCGTCTTGGAGGAATGAAGTCCGGATTTAATGAAGCAGTAGAATCGCCTATTTCTTCCGAGCCACATAAACACGAATCAGTGGTAGAAAAGATTGATACGAAAGATGAAAAGAACACGTCTTCCATCGAAGATAAGCCCGTTGAAAATGAAGAAGAGGCACCTGACGTAGAAAACAAGCCTACGAATAGTGACGAAGAACGTGAGCATTTGAAGTCTATTCTTACCGAACGCGGCATCGAGTTCTCTCCTCGTGCACGTCTTGCCACATTGAAGAAGCTCGTAGAAGATTCCGATAACACTGTCGAAGAAACCACCAAAGAACCTGAACCCGAAATTATCGAAAATGACGATGTTCCTCCCGTCATGGAAGACCCTGCGGCGACTATTTTGCAGAAGACCGGGCAGGAAGAATATAACGGCGAGAAAAGCTGTGCCCCCGAAGAAGAGGGCTATGAGGATGTTCCTTCCGCTCCGCTCAAGTTTGAGGAAGAGCCCGAAAGAAATTATACTCCCGCAGAATTTCTGGATGAGTGCAAGCGGTATTGCAGTCGGGTAATGCGGACTGGCAGAGATCTTGATACGTCCCATAGAATGCTTGCCGATATTCTTCAAAATGTGACGGGTGTAACTCGCAAAGTCATTGAAGTTGAGGAGAAATATTACAATACGATTGTGACGAAACTTCATAATCACATAGATCTTTTGCGAGAAGACCACAATTCAACCAATGAATAAAAAAATGAAAGGTAAGTATATTGGGAAAACATAGCAGGATAGGAGCTTCTTCCTCAGAAAGATGGATGGCGTGTCCCGCTTCCGTCAGGATGAGCGTTGGGCTCAAAAACGAAGGCAGCCCCGCAGCAAAAGAGGGCACGGCGGCCCATGCTCTCGCAGAGTTCTGCCTTAAAAATGAGATGTATCCCGCATGTAAGAAAGGAAAAAAGATCTACGTAAAGGGAGATTCCTTTGAGATAGAAGAAGAGATGATAAAAAGCGTCTCTCTTTACGTAGGTCACATTCTTTACGTAGTTCATAATCAAAAATTGTGGATGGACGAGAATGGCGACCTTGTTCAAATCGACACCGAAAATGCCCATTTTGAAAAGTTTGAGAAAGGGGATAGCAAGAAGCTGTCCGTCGAGGAAAAATTCGCTCTTACTTGGATAAAGGAAGGGATGTTCGGTACATGCGACTGTAATTACAAAGATTATAAGAATAGGAGACTATATGTATTCGACCTAAAATATGGAAAGAGCACGCCAGTAACAGCCGTTGACAATTCTCAAATGAAATACTACGCTTTGGGTATTGTAGGAGAGCCATTATCGAATGACGACTTTGATGAAGTAGTAATGGTTATTGTCCAGCCGAGAAACGATTGTTTTGGAGTAAGTTCGTATAGTCTAAAGATCGATGATCTCTATCTCTGGGCTGAAACGGAGTTACGCCCTGCGGCAGAAAAGACAGAAGATCCTGATGCCGAATTTTCATCAGGAGATCATTGTAAATGGTGCCCGGCCTTTGGAGTTTGTCCTCAGATCGAAAAAGATCTTGGATATTTAGTAAATTATAACAATTATATAGAAGAAAAGAAAAAAAATATTGAACTTCCAGACCCAAGACACTTGACAAGTGAAGAAAAGTCTCGTATATTGCATCTATCGATTGTGTACGCACCTTGGATCGAAGCGGTGGCAAAATCAGCTTATGAAGACGCTGTCGCGGGAAGATTAGTTCCGGGGTTTAAGCTAGTTAAAAAAAGAAAATCGAGACGAGTTTGGAGGGACAATGCGCTCACCGCCCAAGAGCTAAGTTTGAAGTATGGAGATGAAATTTTTGAGGAGAGAAAGTTAAAATCGCCTTCTAAATTAGAAGGTATTTTGACAGGAGAGGAAATTGATCTCTACTCATTTAGACCGGAATCCGGTACGGAATTAAAACCAGAAAACGATAAACGTAAATCCGTAAATCCATTAACATCTATCGACGAATTTTATTCGCAACAAGAGGAAAACTAAAATGGCAAGAGTTACTAAGCGCGTTATTTTCAAGGCTTCTATTTCTTATCCTCATCTTTCTGCGCCCGTAGTCAATCCCAATGATAAGAACAAAGACCCCCAGTATAGCATTGAAGCGCGCATTCCCAAGAGCGACGTAGACACGATTAAGAAAGTGCGCTCCGTGCTTGAGGAAGTTTATACCGAGGGTGCTGGCCCGGATAAGAAGAAGTGGAAAGTTGATTTTCGTGAGCCCGGCTTTTTTGATACGTATCTGTCGAAGCAAGGCAAGGATGGTTTCCCTCTTCGAGACGGCAAGTATAAGCCGAGCGGCGATTGCGACGATATTGTTTTCATGAGCGTCAAAAACAAGTATCCTATTGCTCTGGGCGTAAAGACTGGCCCCACGACTTATCGGAAGCTCGAATCGAAAGAAGAAATCGAAAAGGAACTTTACGCTGGTTGTATCGCCGATGTCATCATGGACGTTTACTATAATGACAGGCCCGGCACTGAACCCGGATGCTTCCTTTCCCTCAAGGGTGTCGTAAAGACTGGTGAAGGACAGCGTCTTGCCGGAAGCTCTCCCGTCGACCTTGGCGAACTCTATGGCACCGAAGAAAATAACGATGTAACCTACGGTGGCTCGGAAGATTCTTCCTCCGATGATTTGCCGTTCTAATAAAAAATAAGGAAATAAAATAATGTCAGAGAATGAAAAGACCAACAATGTTTGCCGCCGCGACTTGACGAATGCCGTCATGCGTATTACCGGATTCCGCCGTGCTGATATCGAAAAGGTTATCAATGCGTATACCGAGGTGATTTATGCCAATCTTAAAGCAGGGCGTAGCGTGAAGCTGCATCGGCTTTGTACTTTCAAGGTCGTAGACTTGGCCCCTCGTGAGTTCCGTTCGAACCTTACCGGAGAAATTGTTCGTAAGCCCGCACGAAAACGTGTTCGTGTGAAGCTTTCCTCCCGACTCCAGATTAATGAGAAGAACTAAAACCCTATAACAAAAGTCCCCGCATCCGAGCTAAAAAAGCAAAGAGCGGGGACTCTACGTTTATATTGAGAGACCGTCATGACCATATCAAACTGTTTGTACTGTGGAGGTAGAGGAAAACTTCTGATTCGGTCGTCATTAAAGAAATACAGGAAAATAGATCTGTATCAGGTTAAATGTAATAAGTGCCATGCTAGAGGCCCTATTTCCGATAGTGAAATCAATGCGATACGTCATTGGAACGGAAAAGGGTATCCTTCCTCCTAAAAAGTTCTTGACATGGAAAGCATAATTTAATAGGTTGTAAAAAAACATCAACAAGGAGAGAAAATATGTCTATTCTCAAGTCCAAAGTTTCCGTTATCCGTTTTATCACCGAAGTTGAAGATAATCTTGAAACTATCATCAATGGGCTTAACGCCGCACGTTTTCAGGAGAAGTGGGAAGCCGGGATGGATTCCATGCAAGGCTTCTGTCCTCTTAACGACCGTTGGGGCTGCTCTGATTTCCACGAAGGCAACATCAAGGCGAATGGGTTTATTGCATTCTTTTTCCGTACTGACACTAAGCGGGTAGATCCCAATCTTCTCAAGCGTGAAATTTCTGACCGGATTGAGCGTTTCTCTGAAACTCATGGAAAGAAGCCCAACCGTGAAGAACGTAAGGACATTCAGGTCACTGTGAAGAACAAATTGCTCAATGAAGAAAAAGCCAAGCCTTCTTTCTATCCGGTCATGTTTAATCCCGAGACGGGGGAAGGGTATCTTTTCGCTACTTCCAATAGTGTCTTTGAGAAGTTCCGGGCATCGTTCAAGTTGGTTGCCGGGATTCCGAATGTCAAGAATCTCGAAGAAATCGTGGAATCCAGAAACCTTGATTTTATGGTCTATAGCCAGACGTTCCTGACGTGGTTCTGGTGGCGCATGGAGAATGATCCCACCAAACCTGTCACTACCGAGAATACTTCCTACGAATGCTCCATGAGCGGCATTGTAACGGTAAGTTCGGCGGAAACCGGGGAAAAGGTCACGGAGAAGTCGGATCAGCTTCATGAGGCTCGTATGGCCCTTCTGCGGGGTCTTCGTGCGGAAAAGGCGGCGGTTACTTGCTGCGCTGGTTCTGGTGTCAATATTGAGTTTACTTTGGATAATGAAAGCCTCAATATTTCCGGGCTCCCTATTCCTAAGATGGAAGAAAAGCCGAGCGACGTGTTTGAAGAATTTGAACATGCGAAGATTCATATTGATGAAGCTTTTGCTCTTATTGATTCTTTGATGGAGGAATATATTGAGCTTAATGCAGTAGGCGACCCGCTGCCTCCTACGCCGCTTATTCATTGGGGCCGTGGAGATTTTTGTTCCGGAAGCATTGAAATTCTGTAAGCACGGAGGATATAATGGCAAAAGGAACTTTCAGGGTAGTAGAAAAAATTTGTCCTTTCTTGAATGCGCCGTGTAAGGAAAAGAGGTGTATGATGTGGGATGAAAAATATCTAGTCTGCCAATTGGCATATCCAGCGAAACGTAGGGTGAAAGGCGAAAGTATACAGCCGCTTTATCTAAATCACATAAACATGGAAACGAAATAAATAAAAAAAAGATACCAGCGTTTGTTAAAAATTCTGGTATCTTTTTTAATAAAGGAGGCATGATGAAATCCGTAATTGACTTTGAAACAAGATCCCCTGTAGATATTAAAACTTGCGGAGCTTACGCATATGCTGCGCACCCTGATACTGAGGTGATGATGCTTGCCGTCCGTATATGTGGACAGGAGGCTCGTGTATGGGTAGCTCCGGCATATAGGCATTTTCTTGATACTGAATTGAGCGACGATGAATTGCAGGATATTATTAATAATTGTGAAGAGATTGCAGCACATAACGCCCCTTTCGAAAGAGCCATTTGGAAGTTCAAGATGGAGCCTCTCTGGTTTAAGCCATTGCCATTAGAGAAAATTCGATGCACGATGTCTCAGGCCCTTATGTGCAACCTTCCCCGTAAACTGGAACAAGCGGTAAAGGTTTGGCGAAAAGACGCCCCTCAGAAGGATAATGAAGGGCATAAGCTGATGATGAAAATGTCAAAGCCTAGGAAGTTCCGTAAAGCCGAACTTTCCGCATTCCCAGACCCCGAAAAGGCTAAGGCTACTCAAGAGTACGTCTATGCCGTGCTTTCAAAAGGTGGCATTCCTACCATTAAAAACTACCATCAATATATTGTCTATCCTTGTGACGAGCCAATGTTTAAACGATATGTTGAATATTGTCGACAGGACGTGGTTGCGGAAGAAGTTCTTTTTACGGAGCTTCCTCCTATCCCTGAGCGGGAGCTTAAAGTGTGGCGTCTCGACCAGACGATCAATGACCGTGGAGTAGGAATTGACAGGTTTCACGCGGTCAAAATTATGGATATGGTTAATAAAGTAGAAGATATTTTGACGGAGGAAGCTTCCGAGATTACGTATGGTGCTGTATCTACCATGAAGTCTTCCAAGTCTATTATTGAATGGCTTCAATCTCGTGGGGTTGATACTGATTCGGCAAGCAAGCAAGCTATCTCCGACCTTCTTGAACGGACTGATCTCCCCTCCGATGTTCGTAGATTCCTTGAGATTCGTCAGACTATTGCCATGTCTTCTACGGCAAAATATCAGACTATGCTCTGTACTTCGTGCTATGATGGCAGGGCGCATGGAACGATGATATATCATGGAGCCTCTACGGGAAGATTTGCTGGTGCTCTTATTCAACCGCAAAATTTGACTAGACCTTCAACAAATAATATGAATATACCCGAAGGTTCCAAGCCTTTGGATAATTATGATATCAGTGAAATGGATATCGAACTTGCAGCTAGCGGGGATTTAGATCTTATCCAGCAGTATTGGAAAGACCCTAAAGTCCTTGCCTCCGATTGCCTTCGCGCAATGATTCACGCTAGAAAAGGATACGATTTTATCTGTGCCGACTATAGTGGGATTGAAGCCCGAGCATTGGCATATCTCGCTGGCGAAGAGTATGTTCTTCAAGGTTTTAGGGATGGCCTCGACCCGTATAAAGTTGCAGCTACGACTATCTATGGAGTGAAATATGAAGATGTGGATAAGAAGCAGCGTCAAGTAGGTAAGACGGCTACGTTGGCTTGCGGATACGGAGGTGGTTATGGCGCGTTCCTTCGCTTTGGAGCCGATAGAATGGGCATTGATGAAGAGGAGGGAAAGAAGATTATTGCTGCATGGAGAGATGGCCACCCAATGACGGTTAAGCTTTGGCACAAACTCGTTGAAGCTGCTGTCATGGCTATGACGAATAAGGGCGGAATTTATTCTTATCGTGGAGTATCATTCCAATACTATAAGAGATTCCTCCTTATGAAGCTCCCTAGTGGCAGGTTCCTCTTCTACTTCGAGCCTAAACTTGAAGATGTGGAGATGGCATGGTCTACGCCAGAAAAGCCAGCGTTCAAGAAGCTTGTTACGGCGATGACCTTGACGCCAGAAAAACAATTTGTGAGAAGGCCGCTTAACCATCTCATACTTTCAGAAAATGTTACACAAGCTTTCTGTAGAGATCTGATGGTGAATGCGATGTTCAATCTCGAAGAAGCTAATTATCCGGTAGTGTTTCATGTTCATGATGAGATCATTGCGGAAGTTCTTAAAGGGTTTGGGTCTGTCGAGGAATTTGAAAGTATCATGTGCAAACTTCCTCAATGGGCGGAAGGTCTGCCAGTAAAGGCCGAAGGATGGAGGGGAGAATTTTATAGGAAATAATCTAAAAAATCTATTGACATTTGCTTCCGGTTAAAGAATACTCCATTCATCGGAAGCAAACATTTTAGAAAGAAGGAGTGTAAGAGAATGTTTGAGGTAAAAGGATCAGTAAGTACAGCTAAGGTTTTCACAGATTATGTGGAGCCGACCGCGTTATCTCAGATTATTGAATTATGTAATCAGGAGTTCACCGAAGGAAGTAAAATCCGTATCATGCCTGATGTACATGCTGGCGCTGGATGTGTTATCGGAACGACGATGACCATTGAAAACAAGAAAATCGTTCCTAATCTTGTCGGAGTTGATATCGGATGCGGGTTGACATCAGCGCGATATGGTGGTTATGAATTGGGTTTCCTGCAAGAATATGAAAAAGAAGAAGGCGTATGGGTAAATGATTTTTTAAAAGAATTTGATAGGTTGATTCGGGCAAATATTCCTATGGGCACGAATGTTTGCGAAAAGTTAATGTACCATCCATTTAGGACACGAATAAAAGAATTGATTTGCGCTAAAAATGTAAATATTGAAAGGGGATATCATAGTATTGGGACTCTTGGTGGTGGAAATCATTTTATTGAAGTTGGATGCGATATCTTCTCTGAAAATAAAGGGCCTATAGGAGAATTGCGTAGAGATTTTTATATCACGGTTCATTCCGGATCTCGTGGTATCGGAAAAGAAGTAGCTACTTATTATCAAAAAATTGCGGAAGAACAATGTAAGGGTGTACCCAAGCATTTAGCGTATTTATCCGGGCAAGCATTTGAAGACTATATTCACGATATGCAGATTATGCAGGAATACGCTTCTATCAACCGTGATTGTATAATCGAAAAAGTAACTATGGATTGCGCTTTAATCGCTCCCTTTCCGGATAGTTACGAAGAAACAATTCATAATTATGTAGAGATTGGAGAAAAGATTATTCTTCGCAAAGGTGCAATTTCCGCGAAAAAAGATGAAAAAGTTATGATCCCATTAAACATGCGGGATGGTATCATAATCGGAAAAGGTAAGGGCCTTGAGGATTGGAATGAATCCGCGCCTCATGGTGCCGGGCGCGTACTTAGTCGAGGACAAGCTAAACGGCAATTGTCTGTAGATATTTTCAAGGATCAAATGGAAGGAATCTATTCAACCTGCATAAACGACTCGACGTTGGATGAAAGCCCTTCCGCATATAAGAGTTCCGATGAGATTTGTAATCATCTCGATTCCGTAGAAATTGTCGGAAGGACTAAACCTATCTATAACATTAAAGCATAAGAAGGAAAAACAAATGACTAATTTTCGTTTTACAGTTTTGGAAGAATCCGGTTTAGCTAGTGCTATTCTTGGGACAGGGCTTTCTTTTGGCGTTACGTCTGATTACGAGTTAACTGAAAGTGGAAGTTTAGCTTTAATTTACGGCAAAGACCAATCTAAGAAAACTCCAGATGAAATCGCGAATAGAATGAAAATCGTTATGGAAAAATTGGCTCCTCTTGAAAAAGGAAATAATAAATTTTTAGAATTTTTAATCGTGCATATGGATATTAACGCCCCCCGTTATTGGTGGAGTCAATTTGACACATACAGAATTGGGGTGACGAGATTGTCCGAATCTACTATGCACACTCTCATGAAAGGTGGCCTGACTAGAGCTAATTTTTCTGAGGACACGCCCCAAAGAGCCATTGATACCGTAAATTCCTGTATTCAAGAAGGAGCTTTTGAAGCTGCTAAAGCATCTTTGCCAGAAGGTTTCATGCAAAGAAGAATAGTGTGCACGAATGCAAAAGCTATCAGGAATATGTATATTCAAAGAAGAAATCATCGTTTGAAAGAGTGGAAGATTTTTTGGGAGAATGTGGAATGTGACGTGGAAAAATATTATACATTCTCCTATGCGCTTAAAGGGTTATTTTATTAGAAAATTTTAGGTAAAATATATGTATGGATATGTTTATTGTACAACAAATTTAATAACAGGTTGTATGTATATAGGTAGACACGCATCTAGCGTATTCGATGAAAAGTATTTTGGTTCGGGAAAGATACTAAAACGAGCTATAAAAAAATATGGAGAGAATAATTTTTCTATAGAGATACTTTGCGAAGCGGAGTCTTACGAAGATTTAGCTGAGAAAGAACGATATTATATAGCGCTATCAGATGCAGTAAACCGTAAAGATTTTTATAATATAGGCAGGGGAGGAGAAGGGTTTCCGTCCGGAGAAAATCACCCAAACTATGGTAAAAAAGGTAAGGACGCTTTTAGGTGGGGAAAAGTTCATACTGATAAATTTAAAGAATATATGTCGAGAATACGAAAAGGTATGAAATTTTCTTTTGACCATAAGCAAAAATTATCTCAAAAGAAATTAGGGGATGCTACATTAAATAAAGGAAGGCGTGTATCAGAAGATACAAAGGCCAAATTATCTCAAATAAATAAAGATGCTCAATTAAATAGGAAAATGGGTATTAAGCAAAATGGTAGAATAAGGACTTTTCATGAATTTTTACATGGCTTTAAAGTTGCTATTTACTTTACCGATGGGTCGATTAAGACTTTTGATAGCATGAAAGCGTGCGCGAGGTATACTTCATTGAAACATAGGGTGCGCCACATAAATACTATAAAAAGGATTATTAATGGAGAGACATTACCTCCAGAAGGAATAATAAAAATATGCTATATTTAAAAAATATTAAGGAAGGGGTGGATGTTTAAATTCAATTATTTGGATAGGATTCTTATAGCTCTTTTAATTAGCGTATTTATTGCTAATTCAGTACATAATTATGTAACACTTACAAATTTTAGAAAAAGTAAGAATGTTCAGATAGAGGAACTTCATCATAAGATAGAATTTTTAAGTACAGCGTTAGGAAGTATGGCCTCTGAAAATGCTATTATGAAGCAGAAGTTGGAAGCCCCTTATCAAAAAAAGGAAAATACGTCTCAAGATAAAAAAGAGACATACGGAGATACTAGAGGATTGCGGAATAACAATCCTTGTAATCTCAAAAGCTCGAAGAATACGAAATGGGACGGTCAAGTCGGAAGTGATGGCAAGTTCATTATTTTTGAGTCCCCTGAATATGGTATCCGTGCTTGTGCAAAAAATCTAAAGAATTATCAGCAGAAAAATGGCCTTGACACATTGCGGAGCATGGTGTATAGAATGGGACCTCCTCACGAAAACGATACAAAAAAATATGTTCGTAATTTATCTAATATCGTAGGAGTATCCCCGGATGAAAAAATTAATGTTCTTAAACATCTCCCCGAGATTATAAAGGGAATCATTTTTCTTGAAAATGGGAAAATGCCCTATCCTGAGAAGATGTTTATCGGATATACAATCTTTAACTAACAAGGAGAATCTACATGAGCAATCACATTATCAACTTCAAGCGTTTTCATGAAAATGCCAGTATGCCCCTCCGTGGAACCGATTGGTCCGCTGGATATGACCTCCATGCAGTCACCTGCGATATTGATTGGGATAAAGGGCTTGTTACCTATGGAACCGGAATCGGTATGGAAATCCCTGCGGGGTACGTGGGCCTCGTGTTTCCTCGGTCTTCCGTATTCAAGAAGGAAATGACGCTCTCTAATTGCGTAGGCGTCATTGACTCCGATTATCGCGGAGAGATCAAGGCTGTCTTCCGCATTCCTAAGAATTACTTCCAAGATCCTAGCCTTGCGAATAAAATTTATGTAACTGGCGACCGGATTTGCCAGATTGTCATTGTTCCGTACCTCCCTGTCGATTGGGTGGAGACTGAGGAGCTTTCCACAACCGTTCGAGGCACTGGCGGGTTTGGCAGCACTGGTGTGTAAATAATAAAAAATTTTCAATGGCTAGGTATTGACGCCTAGCCATTGAAAATGTATAAAAATATAAATAAATAAAAAAAAGAGGAAAGCACATGCACATTAAGATTACTTGGGATCAAGAATTCTACGACCTTATGATGTATCTTATCGCTAAATACGGCAGGGATTTTTTGACCTTGGATGGAATTGGCGATCAGATGGATATCAATAAATTTTCAAAGGATTTTTTCAATACGGACACTACTACGGCGGACGTTTCCGTAGATTCCAACGCCAATGTATGTGCGCGGACATCCATCGAGTATAATCATGAAATGCCGAAGCCTGTCAAAAAGTACAATAGCTATTTCCTTCTCTGGAAACAAATTAAGAAGGATTATGGGCTCCTTGAAGCTAATACTGTCGTTGAAAAAGTGCTTCGTGGGGACCTTTATGTAAATGATTCCACAGATGTAGCACTCCCCTACTGCTTTAACTATTCTACTTATGATATTGCTCTTAATGGATTGGAAGGCGTATCTAAGAGAGTCCGTGTGTGTGCCCCTAAATCTTTGGAAACATTTGTGCGCCAAGTGGAACAATTCATGGTTGTTGCCGCAAATTCAACCTTGGGAGCTACCGGATTTGCAGACTTTCTTATTGTGGCTTCTTTGTTTGTGGAAAAAATGAAAAGCACAGGATATGACGGTCGGATTAAGGTTGACGACTATAAAATATATGTGAAGGAAAAACTTATTAATTTTATCTATACGGTAAATTGGGAGTTCCGGGGAAACCAGAGCCCGTTTTCTAATCTCTCTGTATTCGACCGTAATTTTCTTGAGTCTCTTTGTCCTGATTATACGATGGATGGAAAAGCTGCTAATCCTGAAACTGTTCATGAATTGCAGAGTCTTTTCCTCGACGCCATGAATGAAGAGATGCGGAGAACGCCTCTTACGTTTCCCGTAACGACAGCTTGCTTCTCTATTGATGACGACCGAAATATCGTAGATAAGGACTTTGTAAAATTCATTGCTGAGAAAAACAAAGAGTTCGGATTTATCAATATGTATAATGGCAAGATGTCAACTTTGAGTTCGTGCTGTCGGCTTAGATCAGACAGGAAGAATGAATATTTTAATTCTTTCGGCTCCGGAAGCACAAAAATTGGATCTCTTGGTGTTGTGACGGCAAACTTCCCTCGCCTTGCAATGCAGTCGGGGGGAGATGAGGGCGTGTTTATTGATAAGCTTAGGGATGCGTTTTTTACCGCAGCGAAAATCAATAACGCTAAACGCAAAATCGTACAGCGTCGAATTGATCTGGGGGCCGCGCCTTTGTACACGCATGGGTATATGGATATTACTAAACAGTATTCCACCTTTGGAGTCACCGGACTGTATGAAGCAGTGAGCATCCTCGGAAAGGACATTTTGGATGAGGATGGGCAAGATCTTGTGATGCGGACTCTTGAACAGATTAACCTTTGGATTGATGAAGCTCAAGAATTGTATCAAGCTCCTCATAATTGTGAACAGGTTCCCGCCGAGTCGTCCTCTGTGAAACTCGCAAAGAAAGATAAAGTCCTTGGTTACGATTGTGGAGTATCCTTCTATTCCAATCAGTTTATTCCGCTTATCGCTAAAGCCAACATGCTCGACCGTATTAGACTCCAAGGAAAATTCGATGGATTGTTTTCGGGGGGAGCGATTTGCCATGTCAATGTTGGTGAGAGGATCGAAGATACGAAAAATATCGAAGACCTTATTTTCTATGCAGCAAAATCCGGTGTTGTTTATTGGGCGGTAAACTATCTTCTTCGAATCTGTAATGACAACCATACTTGGGTGGGTTCTGACAGATGCCCTATCTGTGGCAAAGAATGGTCTGAGGAGATTACCCGTGTTGTAGGGTTCTTTACCAATGTAAAAAATTGGAACAAGGTTCGTAGAGAAGAAGACCGACCCAATCGTCAGTTCTATAGTAAGGAAGAAATGAAATGCGAGTAGCGGGCACGGAGTTTAATTTGGCTCATCGAGCATTGGAAATATATCTTTCCGGATGCAAAGCCCCCCATTGCGAAGGGTGCCACAATAAAGAGCTTTGGGAATTTAATCAGGGGATTCCGTATCAAGAATGGATTAAAACCCAAGAAAATTCTGGACTTTTTAAAGATAGTCAGATATTAATAAAAAGGGTCTGGATTTTGGGGGGTGAGCCTCTTGACCAGAATTTGATTTCCCTTCAAAACTTCATTACCCAGTTGTATGTGTATTTTCCAGAGATTTGGTTGTGGACAAGGTATGAAAAAATCCCTAGGCCACTCCACCATCTACTAAGATATGCTAAACTCGGAATGTATGATAAGACAAAACCATCTTATACGGAGCCTTTGTTCGAGATAAAGCTGGCGTCGAATAACCAAAGAATCATAGAGTTGTAGCTTAATCTGAGGTACGTAATCGTATTTAGTTTTACGTACCTCAGATTAAATAAAGGAGGATCTATGGAGTTTACGAATCGAGAAGGTGCGGTAGTTTCCGCATTTACTGGATTTCTGATGGGTGCATGGAGCGAATATCATTCTTATGTTGAGGAACTTTTTGGGCGGCCCGTAACCCACGTAGAAATGTGCGACCCTGATTTTAGAAAGGAGCTTAGAGAAAAAGCCCGTCCAGACTTTGTGGGTATATGCGATATTCTTTATGAGGAATGGCTTAATAGTGGAAAAGAAAATACTAAGGAGGCATAAAGATGAGCGAGTTATATCAAACTATTATAGAAATACCTAAATTCACACTGTTCATCCCTACCGAAGAACGCCCCATCCATAGAATTGTTCTTGGAACTCATAGATGCAGAATTGTGGGTATTGGGGATGACGCCTTTCCTATCGAGGATGGAACTCTCTCTTTTGCAAATGGTCTTAACCTTTTTCGGGTTAAGGGACGCTATTCTCAATATGATCTTCTTTTTAAGGAGCAAATACCAGAAGAAGAAATTGATAAATACGATAAGGACGATTCTGAAATCTATTATGCTCGTAAGCATTGGTTTTCAAATAAGAAAGTGGCGTATGGGGATGGATGGTGCAAGTTAAAAGAAAAAAGGGAAATTGATATAATTTTCAAAGCTCCTTTGCATCTTAGTATAGCCCTCATCCCTTTGGAGCAGCGAGAAGAGCTTTGGGAAGATTTGATTAAGAAAGGAGCCGTATGTATATGAAGGATACTAAAGTTATCAATCTTTATGGAGGCCCCGGATGTGGGAAAAGTACCGGAGCCGCCCATATATTCTCGGAGCTAAAGCTGTGTGGGATTTCTTGCGAGCTTGTAACTGAGTTTGCTAAAGATTGTGTATGGGACAATAGCGTCGACCTACTGAATGATCAATTGCTCGTTACCGCGCAGCAATGGCATCGAGTAGATAGGCTTCTTGGGAAAGTCGATTATGTTATTACGGACTCGCCTATCCTGATTGGACTGGCATATATCGCTCCTAAGTCGTATTATTACACACCTTTATTCGAATTGATCCTCAATCTGCATCGCTCCGTAAAGACAATGGATGTTTTTGTTAAAAGGGTGAAAAAATATTCTATGGTAGGTAGAATCCAAACGGAAACGGAAGCAAAAGAGAAAGACATAATTCTTAAAGAAATTTTTGAAAAACATACTAATTTGTCTTCTCAATTCTATATCATTGGAGATGAAGATGGATACAACGCCGTGATTGATGAAATTCTTCTAAATCATAAAGGGAGCCATCATAGACAACAATCCATTTATGAGTGGTAAGGAGCAATTTTAGGCCCTTAGTGTTCTATAAAGAGCGATTATACTTCGTTTTTATAATATGTACTTTGATTATTTTTGATATAAATAAAAATTAATAATGGGGCGTATTTACGCCCCATATTTTTCCTATTTTACAATTTTGTCAATTTTTTACTTGACAAAGGAAAATATATGTCGTATAGGACGTAGTAGTAAATTTTTACCGTAGGGCAGGTACTATGGGTTTTTTAAATATTTTCGATAACTTCCGAAAAAAGGACTCAGAATATAAATCGAATATGGATGATTCGTTCTTAAATTCGATTTCTGTTTCCGATTCCGGTACTCCCGTTACCACACGGACAGCACTTGATTGTTCTGTCGTCTTGGCTTGTGTTTCCGTTATTTCCAATGGTATCGCTCAGGTTCCTTTTCGTTTGTATCAAAAAAAGGGAAATACTAGAAAGCCAGCGGAAAATCACCCATTGTATTGGCTTTTTGAGGAAGGCCCAAACCCATATCAAAGCCAATTTGAATTTCGGGAGACTCTCGGCTTGCATCTCGCGCTGACTGGAGAGGCTTTCGTTTGGCTTGTAAGAGTACGTGGAGAGATTAAGGAGATGTATCCTTTCCCTCCCGGCATGGTTAATGTTCAGATGGATGAATCTGATTCTCTTGGGCTTCGGTCAAAATATTTTGTAACGACCGAAAACGGACGATATATTGAAATCCCTGAAAAGGATATGTGGCATTTGAAGTGGAGAGGATACGATGTTATTCGTGGCCTGTCCCCTGTCAAACTGGCTAAAAATGCTATTGGTCTTTCTTTGTCTTCGGATAAATATCTTGGAACATCTTTAAAGAATGGAGTTAAACCTTCCGGAATTCTTACCGCAGTAAATGACTTGACAGAGGAACAGAGAAAGCGTATTCGTGAGACGTGGGAGAGAGAATATAGCGGTTCAAGAAATGCCAATAAGACAATTATCTTGAGCAACGATTTTCGATATCAGCAGATGTCCATGACTAATCAGGACGCTCAGTTTGTTGAGAATCGTCAATTCCAAGTTGCGGATCTTTGTCGAAATTGGGGAGTGATGCCAATCATGGTCTTTGATTATATGAAGACCACAACGTACGCATCTTCCGAACAGCTTTTCTTGCAGCATAAAATTCATACGCTTGATCCGTGGTATCGGCGTATTGAAACGAGTGCCAATAAATTCTTGCTCACAGAAGAACAGCGTAGAAAGGAAGGTCTGTATTTCAAGTTCATGGATGATGGATTGCTTCGTGGCGACGCGAAAAGCCGTGCCGAAGTTTACCGCACTGCCATCAATTCCGGGTATATGACTCCTAATGAAGTTCGAGCCCTGTCTGAAATGAATCCCGTCAAGGGCGGCGATGAGCTATTTATGCAGGGGGCTATGAGGACTGTAGAATCCATTGTTAAGGAAGCGGACGTAATGGACGCACAGATTCCTCAATCAGGTAGTACAATTCCGAAAAAACCTAAAAACGGAGAGACGAACAATGACGATCAACGGAATGACGAAAACAATGAGTAAAGATCAAGCCACCCTTTCTAAGCTTATTTATTTCAAGAAACGTGATTTGGATTGGGTAGAGGAGCTTTTGCGGCAAGGCGTCGACCCAACCTGTACTGAATATGAACTCATTAAAAAAGAGTTGGCGGAACTGGAGAGCGAATTTAAAGGAAATTCGGAGAAAAAATAATGACAGTTGAAACGAAACAATTTTATGCTTTCAATGATCTTGAATGTAAAAGCGATGATGGAGATCAATATACGTTTTCCGGCTATCTCGCGGTTTATAATAATGTTGATCAAGGACTCGATGTTATTATGCCGGGCGCATTCAAAGACTCTCTTCGAGAATGGAAAAAGAAAGGATACTATCCTCCGATGTTAAAGCAGCATGGAGGATTTAAGATCAATGCTGATGACCTTGAGCCTATCGGAAAATGGACGCTCATGCGTGAAGATGATAAGGGGCTTTATGTTGAAGGAAAGCTCTTTAGCACCACGTCTGGAAGAAATATATGGACGGTCCTGAAAGAATCTGATCCCGGCTCAATGGGTATGAGTATTGGATATCAAGCCAGAGATTATAAATACGTTGAAGGGAAGAAATACGGTAAACAATATTCTGGTTATACTATTCGAGAATTAAATAAAATTAATCTTAGCGAAGGGTCAGTGGTGACATTTCCCATGAATACGGAAGCTACTATTGACGCGGTGAAAAATATCGGCACCCTGCGAGATGCCGAACAATTCCTCCGTGAAAAAGGTTTTTCCAATAAGGAAGCCAAAGATATCGTTGTCCAGCTTAAATCCATTATCTCCGCTGATATTGATGCGGAAATTAAGGGAATTAAACAGCCGGAAGAATCTAAGGAAGCTCATGAGGAACCTAAAGAAACTCAAGAGGAATCTGTAAGTATTTCCGAAAAGTCGAATGAGTCTGAAAGCAAAGCCCCCGAAAACATTGCTGAGGATAAAACGAAAGACGAAAATACGGAAGAAGCTAAAATGGACGAAGAACTTTCTGCATGGCTTGATGAGGCTATTGCTACCAAGCGTAAAGAAAATGCGGAAAGGGAAACTCTGGAAGCACTGGAAGCGTTGCTCCGAAAATAATTTTTAATAAAAAAAATATGACTGATTATTACGCCGTTTTCTTAATTGAGACGGCGTAATTTTTTTGTTCTTTTTAAAAAAGGGGTTGACAAAAATGTAAAAATATGATTTACACTATCAAAGTCAATATTGGCAATGCCTCAGTTCGGGATGAATGGGAGGTGCTTTTTACTTTATCTATTTTAAAAATCTCGAAAAGAGGAAGTATTTTTATGGCTGAAAATCCTATTGTAGAAAAGATTAATGCTCTCTGGGAAGAACAGAAGGCTACTCTTGACAAGCGTGACGAGGCTTTGAAGAAAGATCATACCGCAGCTATCTCCGACCTCAAGGAAATGCTTGCTAAACAGGATGAGGACTTTAAGAAGTATAAGGCCGAAGCGGACGAAGAGATTAAGCGTCTCAAGATTTCGAGTGCCCCTTCTGGTGATCCTAAGACCCGTGAAGATATGGTTAAGTCCGCTTTCTTCCGTACCGTCCATAAGACCAACTATCAGGATCTTCCCGAGGAATCAAAGTCAGCCCTTATTGAAGCTGAAATGCGTGCCGCGAAAGCTTATGGCCTTCCCAAGTCAGAAATGGAAATGAAGACTCTCCTGTCAGGTATTGATACCTACGGTGGCATCTTCGTTCCGGTCGAAGTTGAACAGGATATTCTGAAACTCGCCCGTGATGACTCTGCGATTTATCGTCTTGCTGAAAAGAAGACTACGGGTACGTCCAGTTATGAACGCCCCGTCCGTCTCTCCGAATCATCCGCTGTGTGGACTGGTGAAGTCGAAACCCGCCGCGAAACCAAGACCCCGGATTACGGTCAGCTCAAGTTGGATGTTCATACGCTCATGGCGAAGCCCACCTTGTCCTCCGAACTCATCGAAGACTCTTATGTCGACATCGAAGCCGAACTCATGGACAGCACCCGTATTGCCTTTGGCGAAACGATTGCTCATGCTCATGTGTGGGGCAATGGCGTGAAGAAGCCTTTCGGCATTCTTGCCTATCCCGTTGCCGAACAGACTGGCAAGGCTGGTGTTGATTGGGGCAAGCTCGGTTTTGCTAAGACTGGCAAGGCTGGCGCGTTCCTCCCTTATGACCCTGCCTCTAAGGATAAAGGCCCCGCCGATTGCCTTATCGATATGACCACCTTCCTGAAACGCGGCTATCGTCAGGGTGCTAACTGGCTGATGAACTCCTTTACCGAGTCCTCCGTGCGTAAGCTCAAGGATAACGATGGTAACTATCTGTGGCAGCCGTCCTTGCAGATGGGTAAGCCGAATACCCTGCTCGGCTATAACATCGAAATTGACGAAAATATGCCCGACATTGAAGCCAATGCTTTCTCTGTAGCCTTCGGCAACTTCCGTAAGGGGTATCTTGTTGTCGAACGTCGCGGTATGCGTATCCAGCGCGACACCGTGACCAAGGCTCCTCTCGTTATCTTCAACATTGACCTGCGTACTGGCGGCGGCATTCAGAACTTTGAAGCTATTAAGCTGCTCAAGTTCGCGGCCTAAGCAAAAAAGGAGAAATCATTATGGCTATGAAAGATCTTGCATCTCATATGAAGGTGGTCCCGGTTACTTCGGGAACTCCTATTGACATTCAGGGGTTTAACTCCGTCACCTTTATTCTTGAAGGTGACGGCACCAACGATGCTTCGCTTGCTATCACGCATGGCGACACGTCTTCCGGCGCTACGGAAGCTCTTGAACCTCTGGACCTCACTAAACCTATTGCGGACGTGAAAGTCACTGCGTCAGTAACTAGTGCTAAAGTCGGTTACATCGGTAGCCGCCAGTTCGTGAAGGTTGAAGTTACTAAGTCCACTGGCACCCCGACCGTTCATGCGGTTCTGATGCGCGCTGACCTTGTTCCGGTGGAGTAATTCCCTATGGCTATCAACGAAGCGATTACCAGCGTAGCATCTCCTGTAGAAGCCGCCGCTGATGAAACCCCGAAGTCTTCCGCGAAGCCTAAATCATCAAAAGAAATTGTGAGTGGGGCGGATACCGCCCCCTCCGTTTCAGAAGATGTTATGGGTATCGTAGAAGACCTGAAAAAGGCCGGGCTTGATGAACGACTTAAAAGGGAAAATCTGACTATCGTTGCTTTTGTCGGTGGTCGTTCCGGTTTCGGTTCCGCCGAGATTGTTCTTACCGAGCTTGCCGATAAAGTAAAGCATAAAATCAACGAAGGGAAATAGACGATATGAGTCTTGACATGACCATTGCCCCTAAATGCTATCCTGTTTCTGTGGAAGAGGTCAAGCAGCATTTGAGGCTGAATACCACAACTGCGGAAGAAGATTTTTATATTGAAAATCTTATAGCTTCCGCTACGACTCACGCGGAACAGAAAACCGGGCGAGTTTTTGTAGATTCAGAATGGTCGTGGACTCCCTCCGAAAAAGAGATGAATGGATCTGCGGTTCCTCTCCCCGTGGTTCCCGTTACATCCGTAGAAGTGTTTGACTCTTCGGGCCAGCCTGTCTCTCCTGACCTGTATACTGTTGAATACCCTGCGTTGTCGCCGCAAGGAAATCCGCTTATTGGATCTCTCTCCCCTTTGAGCGGATTTCCTCTCAATCCAAAAATTGTTCTTCGTGCCGGATATACGGTAGAAGAAAAATCCGAAAAAATCGTAACTAACGAATCTCCTTTCGTCGAACCCACTAAGGCCGGATTTACCGAATCTAGCGTTACTCTCGTATTCAATCGACCCATTATGGGTGATGCAAAACCAGAAAATTTTCAAATCTATGATTCCGTTGGAAACAACGTACCTGTGCTTGCCGTCTTTGTCAAGGATGATGTTGTAAAAATTCAGACTACGGAAGCATCAATTGTGAAAGGCGCGTCCCTCATCATAAATTATGCTGGCGGTTTCCTTCACGATGAATTTCATAATTATGTAGATGCCCAATCTGTAAAGATTCCTCCTATCGCGGAAATTCCGAAATTACATATTGCTCCGGATGCAATTCCAACTCAAAAAGTTTTTGTAAGCAATTGTCCTCATCCTTTGAAACAATGGATTATGGTTCGTACAGGAACGCTCTTTCAGCAAAGATCCGAGATAGCTTTGAGAGCAGGAAAATCTAACGACGCACTATTTCCAAGCAATTTTATAGATAATATATTGGACACATTTAAAATTATAGGATTTGTTTGATATGCTTGATTATACTTCAAATCCTGCCGTATTAAATAAAAGAGCGACATTGCTTAAAGAAGTTCGATCAAGAGACGTTACTGGCTCACCGACAAGTTTATATCATCCTGTAGCTGACATCTATGTTGGCATTGAATATATGTCTGGGAGAGAATATTGGATTGCTTCTCAGTCTCAAGGCGAAGGGACGATACGAATTTCCATGAGATTTCGTTCGGATGTTTCAGACAGAAGTAGATTCATATTACATTCGGATCATGAAGGCGATATTGTTTTGGAAGTAAAGTCACCTCCTATAAATAAAGAAAATACTTATCTTGAAGTTATGTGTAGGAGACTTTCCGATGCTTAATACGCCGCTAAAGCTTGTCCAAAGAGCAGAAACAAAACTTTTTCAACTTTTCATAAAGTCTCAAGAAGTAAAAAAATTTTTTGGTGAAAATATCTTTCAGGGGATCGTCGAAGCGAACACCGTAGCTAATACTAAACGCTTCGTTCTAATTCATAGAATTTCCGGAGATCCCTTGGATAAAACACTTTCTGATAGGGGAGACTTATTGCGGTCAGTCCGTGTTCAGGTTGACGTAATGAGTACCAATTATGCGGAGGCCACAGAGGGCTCTGAAATTATCAGAAGTTTAGCGGAAACGGAGTTTCCATCCTGCGTAGATGGAGATCATTATGGAACAACGCAGATTGGACAAAATATTTGGCATATTCAATCTGTAGATTTTATCCTTGAAGAAGGAGCTTAACAATGGCTGTATCTTATCAAGCCAGAACGAGTAAAGGACTGAAATTCTATCGTGGTACGGGAAATTCCTTTGCTACGGCAGTGTGGGAGCATGTTCCGGGAATTTCAGCTTGGAATGGACCTAATATTTCCAAGCCCACAATTACCGTTACGACCACTCAATCGGAAGCCGTAGAAAAAATCTCGGATATTCCTGATAACGGTACTATCACTTTTAACGGTTATGTTGATGACCTTTGCGAAACGCATCAGAATTTGCTGACGCAAGATTTGTACTCTCGTGATTATCGTCCGTGTAAGGTAGAGTTCCCCACGGGTACGGTTATGTACTTCATGGGCCAGCTTACCGGGATGCCGCTTTCTGGTGGCGTCGGTGCTGCGAATACGACCACGTATACTTTCGACGTTTCTGGTAAGATTGAATGGGTTTTTGGTGGTAAACGCGCCACTCTGAGTTGGGATAGCACACTCGCTGGTACTGAATCGACTGGCGCTGTGACTGGTAAAGTCACTGTAACGCTTATCCCGGGCAAGGAATCAACCGCTAAATTTACTACGAGCGTTACTAACGACGCGAACTTTACTGCAAATACGCATTATAAATTGGCTAATGTCCCGGCTGGACTTGTTGGTGCCCTCAAGAAAGTTAGTGATACGGTTGCCGAGTTGTCTTTCACCGGAGCCGCTACTACTAAGGTGGATGTTTCTAACGTCGCCTTGACTTTCATGGATAGCGCCTTTACTAACGCTGACGCTAACCTCATTTCCGGCAGCACGAAGACCGACATTGCTATTACTTTCGTCTAATCTATAACAACCAAATAAAAGAGAGGGAGAATTGTCTCCCTCTCGAAAAAAAAATTCAGGAGAGGAATTATATGGCTATTCTTACTATCGAAAAGTTTGCGGAACTGCGTAACAGTCTTACTGTTGTGAAAGACAAGTTTTACATCCCCGTGTGGGACGCGGAAGTTTACATGCGTAGACTGAGCGCCGGGGAAGCAATGAAAATTTATAGTCGCGCCGAGAAAGTTCAAGACGAGGATAAAAAGGTCGAAGAATATAACTTTGCGATGTATCGTATGGTTATTGCTTGCCTTGTCGATGAGAACGGCAACCAGATGCTTACCGAGAATGACATTAACTGGCTTTTGAGTCAGGATGTTCAGGTTGTTACTGCCTTGGTCGAAGCCGCGTCCAAAATGAATACCATCAATGAAAAGGCTCAGGAAGAGGCTGAAAAAAACTAACAACTGGCTGGCTTTGGATGTTCGCGTATTCTCTTGCGCGTGATCTTCATATGACGGTAAATCAGCTTTTAGAAAATATGGACGTAGAAGAGTTCATGGGATGGGTTGCTTACCATAAGATTAAAAATGAAGAACAAGAGAATGAAGAAGGGGGTCAATCTCCTAGAAAAAGAGAAATGACCCCCGAAGAACAAGAAAAGGCGATGTTCGCTCTTTATGGCGGAAAAGTTATTGAATAAAAAAGTCGTCTACTTCTTCACAGCGTTTTCTTTATCCAGCCGTTTGCGTGCTTCCCATTCTTTACGCATTGAAACAATCTGATTGATGCCCGGAATAATTGCGCTTTTGACTAACGCATGGCAACTCAATGCCACATACAAACCGATTATGCCTAACTTTGTACCATAAGGTTTTCCGTTCACGTCCGCAAAAACGCCAAAGGCAAAAATCAAGGCACCAATGATTTCAACAGAAACAAAGACCCTAAGCAAAACGTAAAATTTTTTCATTTTTATTCTCCCTTAAAAAGCCCGTAATGGATTGGAGGTGTACATGGCTTTTAATGTACAACAACTCCCGCTCAAACTTCTCTCTGAAATTTCATTTCAAATAGAGACGGAGGGTGCGAAAGTCCTTACGGGCTTTTCTAATGCGCTCCGTCTTGAGATGATAAAAAATGCTAAAAGTGTCCCCCTTTCCAAGAACCCTTGGTACGTAACGCCCAATGAAAATTTTAGAGAAACGCCATTTGTCCGTCCATCAAAAAGAATACCGAAAAAAGCCAAACTTGTTGACGCTGGAGCTTGGTATGCACACTTTCTTGAATACGGTACGGAGCCCCATGTTGTCAAGGGAAAAAGAAGTCCTAAAAAATGGATGCGATATGAAGACAAACTTGGCGTACCTCCCGGTATAGTATTCAGAGATCCAGCTACGAAAGAAATTATCAGATTTACGGAAAGAAGTAAAGTAGACGGAAAAGTCTACGTTTTTTCAAAAAAAGAAGAGCATGGCATTCCCGGTAAATCCACGCCAAACCCTTTTCAACCTGCGGGATATGTGCGTAAAACTGCGGACTCAGCCGAAAAAGTGCTTGAAAAATATTTGTCCACGGAAGAGGGATCTTAATGGCGACTAAAAGACTCACACGGCTAGTTATTCCGGTGGAGCTTGACGATAGTAAAACAGCAAGCACTCTCACCAATCTTAAAGAAGTAATCACTCAAACAAGCCAGCAAATTTCTCGGAGCATGGAGAAAGCCCTGCCCGTTGCTGATATTACTAATGCTTCTATAAATATTATCAGGTCAATCGGAAGTATTCAAGCGTCCGCCAAAACCGCCGCCGCAGGAATTAAAAGTGAGACTGATAAAATTGGGAACGCTCTGCAAGGTGCTTTCGGCGTAGATGCGACGAAAGCGTCTTCTATGATGCAAAAATTCCTTGAGATGCGCGGTGTTGAAAGGGCGGTAACTCAGTTAAAACGGATGCAGCGTGAGTATGGGCTTACATCCGCCGAAGCTATTGAGTTTGCGAAAAGCATCAATGCGTCTGACGAGGTTCTTCGTCGATTTGCTGACACTCAGGAACGCACAAAACAGGGTGGTAGAGGCGTTTCCGGGCTTCTTACGCCGTATTCCCTTACTTCTGGTGTTCAAGCCGCAGCGGGCGCTGTAGGTGTTTCTTTCGGTATGTACGGAATGGTCGAGCTTACCAAGTCCGTATTTAACGCTACCACCGCTCTTGATAGCTTACAGCTTTCTTTCAAGTCGATTTACGGAGAATCCGCAGTAGCCGAGCAATCCCTCGGATTTGTACGTAAAGTAAGTGATGAACTTGGATTGTCTTTTATCGACACTGCGCAAGCTGCAAAAGCTCTGTTCGCTTCCGCGAAAGGCACTGTCTTAGAAAACGACGCTCAGATGATTTTTAAAAGCTTCTCCCAGATGGGCGTTGCGCTTAAACTCACTGGCGAACAGATGGATTCCGTGTTCCTCGCTATCTCTCAGATGATTTCTAAGGGTAAGGTCAGCGCGGAAGAACTTAGATTACAGCTTTCTGAAAGAATGCCCGGTGCAGTGAATCTTTTTGCGAAAGCTATTGGAGTGACCACAAAACAACTTGACGATATGCTCCAAAAAGGCGAAGTTGGACTTGAACATCTTCGTACCTTTGCGGAAGAAGTCGGAAAGACGTATGCTAAGGGAGCGGAAGAAGCTTCTCACGGTTTACAAGCCGAGCTTAACAGGTTGGCTACTGCATGGTTTGACCTCAAATCCGCAATGATGGATTCCGAGGGCGCGGCAGCTTTTATTCGTGTACTTACGGAAATTACGAAATTCATTGGGCAGAACATTGATTCAATAATGAATTTCGTAAAGTGGCTTGGAATCGTATATGCGACGCTTAAAGTCACTACGGCTTTCGGTGTTGCGGTAGATGCGCTCAAGAATCTCAGAACTGCTTTCACGCTGACAGGAGTAGCCGCAGCAGAAGCGTCCGGCATAATGAAAGCCGCGCAAGCCGTAATCGCTAAATTCGCACTTGCTTTTAACGCCAATCCTATCGCACTTACTGTCACCGCGCTAGTCGCTGTAGGTACTGCGGCATACGCTCTTAGCAACCAGATGTCTGACTCCGAAAAGTTTATTTCCGGATATGCCAAGAGCTTCGACGAGATTGCCAGTAAGTCTGAAAAGGCTGCGGCAAGCCAGAACAATCTTTCAAATTCCAATAAACGACTCCAAGAACAATATCTTAGCGGTGAATACGTAAAGCGCCAGATGGACTTTATCCAAGCCCTTCAAGAGCTTCCTAACGTATTCTCTTCTACTAAGGTGATTAGTTTTTTTGATTCCATACTCGGGCCTCTTTCCGATACTGATTCAGAAGCTCTCTTTACATTAAGAAGTCAAGCCGTTAAGCTTGCTAAAGAGACTCGTGATGCTATTGATAAAGCATTAAACGAAGAAACCGACCCGAAAGCCAGAGATGAAATGATTAAGAACACTCTTGATCGTTTCAAGATCATGTTCCGTACTATCAAAGATGGCATGAAAGAAGCTGGTGCATCTGACGAAGTTATTAAGCAATGGGACAATTTCGGTGGGGCCATTCTCAATGCGAAAGATACCGCAGATGCAGCTAAAGCGGCGTTGGAAGCGCTCACCGGAGAAGCGAACAAAAGCGGAAACAGCATAGCTAAATTCGCGGAAGCCTATGAAGCTATTCGTAAAGGAACAAAGACCACAGAATTTGGCAAGCAGCTTGCCGGGCAGGAAGACTTCGAGGCTCAGATTCGCGGACTTCTCCAGATGTCCGAAGCTCAAGAGCAACTAGAGAGCAAGACTCGGAATCTCCTCGCAGCATATACCGAACAGCAGAACGCCAATACTTTGACCGAAGAAAAGATGAGAGAGCTTGAATCAGCTTTTGATTCTATGTCTAGTCAGTCCGGTCAACTTGACAATGCTTTCCGGCTTGTAGCTGAGGCGGCAGTATCCTCTGGAGCGGACGCTTCTACTCTCGATTCAATTATTGAAAAACTTGGGGAGACTTTCCATCTTTCATCTCAGGATATTGACGAGTTTAGAACAAAACTAAATTCTGCGTTGTCTGTTGCGGCACTCCAATCTGCGGAACAAAAACTCGCTGCTATTGAAGGTAAATTAGCAACAGTAGGGAGTAAGACCTCTCGTGCTGCTTTGACTACCCTTTCATCAATGAAAGAACTTCAAAAAGGGCAGGAGAAACAGATATTAGAAGCTATAGAATCCGGCGATTTTACGAATCTCCTTAATGCACAAGGAAATAAAATAGCCGAAGATGTAGCTAAAGTTTATAAAGAAATTGCGGAAAAATCCGAAGCTCTTGTTACTGCGGAAGAGGCTAATCGCAAAGCAAAAAGAGACGCAAATAAAAAGCCAAAGAAAATCCCTGAATTTGATATTGAAGGATTTGATGTTCGCGTACAGAAGTTATTTGGAACCGAAACGAACTTCGCAAAAATTGTTGAAGCCGAAATTGAAAAATTAAACGCTTCACTGGCTACACATAAACTTGATATTAAAAAAGTCGCGGAAATCTATAAAGACGAGCTTCCTGATGGATTACATTCCGTTGCCGAGGCGCAAGAGTTCCTGAGCAACAAGCTCAAAGAAGGATTGTTCGCCAAGCAAGCGGAAAAAGAAAAGAAAGCCGTCGATGATCTTCGTGAAAAATTGATGGACTTTGAAAGGGCTTATTCTGAAATCGTTTCGGGCGATAAGGGTGAAGCCGCACTTAAATCCTATGAAAAGCAATCTAAGCAATGGAAAGACACTGCTGAGAAGCTCTATAGGTCTATATCTAATTCCGCATTTTCTTCCGCAGAAGAAAGAATTGCTGCTGAACAAGAATATGCTGATACGGTTGCCCGTATTGATGAATGGATGGCGGAACAGAGAATCCGTACTTCTGGTGGTGTTTTAGATAATCTGAAACTCGGTATCAAAGACTACTATGATCAGCACAAGAACTATGCTCTTGGATTGGGTGAAGTAGTAACATCTACCACAGATAGTATGGCAGCCGCCTTATCTGATTTTGTGGTAGGAGGTATGCGAGACTTTAAGTCCTTCGGAGAGGCATTTGATAGCTTGGTCAATGACATGATCAGAAGCCTGTCAAAATTGCTTGCGCAACAGCTTATGTCCGGCATTCTCCAATCTGCGCTTGGCCTCTTCACCGGAGGTATTGGCGGTGGAGGCGGTGCCGATAATGCGGTTTCATTCTCGTCTTGGTTCGGCGGTATTAATAGAAAAGCCAATGGTGGCGTGATGACTGGAATTTCTGGTCATAGCAATTCGATAGTAACTTCACCGACTCTTTTCTCTTACGGAAAAGAAATCAGCCAGTATGCCAATGGTGCTGGATTGATGGGAGAAGCTGGACCCGAAGCTATTATGCCTTTGACGAGAACAAGCTCAGGTAAACTCGGCGTCATTTCTAAACGAGAAAATGAGTCGAGCCGACCCACATCTTCTTCATCTTCCGAGGTGTTTGTAAATGTTTATAACTCTACTGGTCAAAAGGCACAAACCAAACAAACTCAGAATGCAAATGGGTCAAAAAGCATAGATGTTATAATTGGTGATGTCGCCGCACAGCAGATGCTTACTCCCGGCACCAAAGCCAATTATGCTATCAGAACTCAAACCGGGGCTACTCCCCCGACGATTAAGCGGTGATTATATGAGTATTACTTGGCCCGCAGATCTTCCTCAAGTACCCTTCGCAGACGGAGGGTACTCCGAATCAATGCCGTCCAACCTTCTTGTGTCTACTATGGATACAGGTCCGAGTAAAGTTAGACGGAGGGGAAGCGCGACTCCCGGAAAAATGAATGTATCTTTTAAAATGACTACGGCAGCTACTAAAAAATTAGAAACCTTTATCCGAACAATTCTTGGCGGTGGGGCAAAAGCCTTTGAATTTCCTCATCCTAGACTTGACAAAAATGTAAAAGTACGTATAATGCCGAAGTCGGACACGGAATTGTATGAAATAAATTTCATCGCTCCCGGCCTATGGAAAGTAGATTTTACCTTTGAGGTTTTTTACGATGCCCCTCTCGCCTAGTACGGTGGCGTCGATGATGGCGCAGGAAACGGATAACGCCGACATAGTTCTTTTGACAATTACGCATCCAAGCTGGACGGAACCTATTTATCTATCGTCCGACCCTACGGTTTTTCTTAGGAATGATACGGAAACTAATCTTCCTATCTACGGAACGATATCCCGTGGCAAAGAATTTCTTTATATTCCCATGAGAGCTATTGCCCCGGACTCCAGACAAGAGACACCTCCTGAATGCAAAATTTCAATCGACAATGTTTCTCGGTATATAGCACCGTATCTTGTTAAAACAGATCGACGCACTCCTAAAGTAACTTTTGAAATAGTTACCACCGCTTTTCCGGATATTGTTGATACTGTGTATCCGGAATTTGATTTATCTTCCGTAACAATCAACGCCCAAACTGTAGATGCCAGCATTTCCTTGAATACGGCTTCTCAAGAGCCCGTGCCGTGGCTTAGATTTGTGCAAGCATACTTTTACAGTCTTTTTTATAATGGATAAGGCGCACCTTGACCGGAATTTTTACTCTGAAAGTATCTCTTAACATTTCCCTATAAACTGAGTATAATTTAATCATGAAAAGAATGCAAGCATATAAATTCCAGTTACGTCCTAAAGCCAAGCAAGCAAATCTCATGTTGGGTTTTGCCGGATGCTGTCGCTTTGTATGGAATAAGGCGCTTGCATTAGAGAAAGAAACCTATCAAGAGGAGGGCAAACGTCTTGGGTATTATAAACTTGCTGGTTTGCTCAAAGATTGGAAAAAGGAAGAAGAAACATCTTTTCTTGCTAGAGCACACTCTCAGATATTGCAGCAGGTACTAAAAGATCTTGATCGGGCTTACAAAAATTTTTTTGAGAAGCGTGCGGATTTTCCACGATTCAAGAAGAAGGGTGCCCACAATACCTTTCGATATCCGCAAGGCTTCAAGTTGGATGAAGGAAATAGTCGCGTTTATCTTCCCAAAATAGGTTGGGTGCGTTACAGAAAAAGCAGGGTCATAGAAGGGACGCTAAAGCAAGTAGCGGTTTCTCTTTCTGCCGGAGAGTGGTATGTCTCCATCCTGACTGAGAGGGATACCCCGGAACCTGTTCACCCTTCTAAAAGCTCTATTGGTATTGATATGGGTGTTGTTAGATTTGCGACACTCTCTGATGGAAGTACAATTGAACCGTTGAACAGCTTTCGCAAACATGAAAAGAAATTGGCAAAACTGCAACGCAAACAAGCTAGATGCAAAAAGTTTTCCGCCAACTGGCAAAAGGTCAAATCACGCATTCAACGCTTGCACCTCCACATAGCTAATGCTCGCAAGGACTTTTTGCACAAGGCAAGCACAATGATTAGCAAAAACCACGCTGTTGTTGTACTTGAAGACTTGAAAGTGCGGAATATGTCCAGCTCAAAGACCGGAGGAAAACGCAAGTCAGGATTGAATAAATCTATATTGGATCAAGGGTGGTTTGAGTTCCGGCGGCAACTGTCTTACAAGCTGGCATGGATGGGTGGATCTTTGACCGCAATTCCTCCTCAGTATACCAGCCAGACCTGTAGCCGTTGCGGATGTGTAGATAAACAAAACAGACAAACGCAAGCCAAGTTTAAATGTATAGCTTGCGGATTTGAGATTAACGCCGATCACAATGCGGCGTTGAATATCTTGGCGGCAGGGCTTGCCGTTACAGCCTGTGGAGCGGGAAAGGCTCAAGCGCCCGCGTTGAATCAGGAACCCGCCTATAGTTTGGCCTAATTGGGCTTTACTGATAGGAATCCCTTGTTTGTAAGAATAAGGGAGGATGCCAAAACGGATAAAATATGAAAATGAGAGACAAATTTTCAAAATACACAGTAATCCTCCAACTTTAGGCTGGACAGGATGCCAAAACGGATAAAACATGAAAATGAGAGACAAGTTTTCAAAATACATAGGAATCCCTTTTGTGGATCACGGAATAACTTCCGAAGGCTGTGATTGCTACGGCCTTGTGCTTCTCGTGTATAAAGAGGAGCTTGGCATTGATCTTCCGTGGCTCGGGGATTCCTATTCTCATGCGTATCGTAGAAAAGACGTAAACTCCACGGTAAAAAAGAACATTGATCTTGGTTGCTATATAGACGTTACGAATGAGCCTCGCAAACCTCTTGATATTATTATTTTTAGGACTGGAGGTCTTGAAACACATATCGGACTTTGGGTTGAGGATGGATGGCTTTTGGACATACTTGAAGGGGCGCATAGTACGATTCGTAGGTACGATACGTCCGAATGGAAAAACAGAATTACGAGAATTTTGAGGCACGTAGATGCGCGGTAAAGCAATGAAAAAGCGAGCCTCTCGTAAAAGAGGGGAAATCACAGTTCTTGGTCGGCATTGGGCAAGTTCGTCTCGTGTCTCGCTCACAGTCCAAGAAGGACAATCCCTTGAAAACATCATCACAGACTCCGTAAAAATTCTTCGGGCTAACCAAGCTATTACTCCTGCATATGCTGAATATCTAAAGAAGCATTGTGTTTGCCGTGTGGATTTTATCAATATCCCTAAAGAAAAATGGGCCGTCACCTATCCTGTGGATGGTCAGCGTGTCGAATTTTTCATTAAGCCCGGTAAAGGTGGCGGTAAAAATCCTTTTGCTACAATCCTTAACATTGTTGTAGCTGTCGCTGCTATCGCAGTGCCCGTACTTGCTCCGGCTTCATGGGGGTTGATGACAGCGGCGGGAGCCTTGACTTGGACTGGTGCCGCAGTAAGTTTTGGTATCTTAACGGTTGGCTCACTCGCTGTCAATATGCTTTGCCCTCCTGCAACGCCTAAACTTAGCGGACCTAAATCTTCCGAAAAAGAATCTCCTACCTATTCAATCTCCGGAGCAAGAAATGGAGCGAATCCCTATGGTTTTGTTCCGCTTATCTTCGGAAGGAATAAGGTCACTCCTCCTTTGGCAGCGAAATCTTGGACAAATATTGAATCGGATAAAACCTATTTCAATATGTGCGTTATCTGGGGGCACCCAGATATGTCCGTAAGAGATTTTAAAATTGGGGATACGCCTTTAGAAAACTTTAAAAATATTGACCACAGATTCCATCCTTCTACCACTGGTGAAGGGCTTGTCTATTTTGGCAAATCCTTTAATGAAGAAACCGTGGGGACTTTAATCTCGAAAGAAGCTGGATATATTACTCGGACAATGGGAGAATGCGATACAATCAGCTTAGACATTACGTTCTCCAAAGGGCTGACTTCCATCAATGAAAAAAATGGAGATAACTATGATCGTACCGTTGAGTTTGAAGCTGAATATAAATTAAAGAATGATACGGTATGGAAAGGACTTGTCGGGGGGTCATTCCCTATTCGTGGGACATCTATCGAGCTTAAAAGAAAAACTGGCTTTTATTTAAACGCCGGAAGAAACTCTATTGTCTATAGTGATTTTTCTGGTAATATCAATATGGCTGATGGAGAAACAGCTCCAGTTAATACCGTTCCATTAGCAAAAGTTATTCTTGTATCAACTCCTCATTATGAATTTGATGATGATGGAAGACAGCGGGTAACATATACATATTCATATACTTGCGAAGACTTGCGGGTAAGTTCTGTATCCGGTGCCGCTCCATATATTAATGAAGTAAAACATTATACGAAAAAATGCGGATATGGACTTGGAAGCAGATGGGGATATACTTGCGTCGAAGTTTATGATTATTCGACTTATGAAATTGTCATTCCTGACCAATATGTGAATGGCATTAACAAATTTGCCATCTCTGGACAGCAATTAAAGCCCTTGACCCGTACTTATACTGTGAATGTTCCTCACGGAGATTACGATGTTCGTATTCGAAGACTTACTGATGATAATTCAAATAAGTATATCTATGATGAAGCTACGTGGGCGACGAAAAGGGCTATTGTAAATCGTCAATCTTTTTCAACTCCTGTTCCCGTATGTGTTTCTGAATTGCGTATTCAGGCATCGGAACAGCTTTCTGGATACGTCGATAACTTTAATGCTATTTGCACGGCATTGATTCCAGACTTTAACACTAGCAATAATACGTGGGAATGGAGAGAAACGAGAAATCCCGCATCCGCTTATAGATACGCATTGACCTCCCGTCACGCTTTGAATACGCCCTATACGGAAGATAAACTCGACGAACCGACATTGCGGGAGTTCCATAAATATTGTACCCGAATGGGTTGGACTTTCGACTTTGTTTGTGATACAGAAGAAAATCTGTGGTCACGTCTTACCCAGATAGCTGCGGCAGCACGCGCTTCCGTAAGTACGGAGATAGATGGAAAGTATGGTGTAGTAATCGACGATAAGGATAAGGTACCTGTGCAGCAGTTCAACCAGCGTAATAGTTGGGGGTTCAGCATGGAAAAACTTTTCCCTAACGTCCCTCACGCGCTCAGAATCAAATTTGTTAACAGTGAAAATAATTTCCTGCAATCGGAGGATTTCTGCTATGCGGACGGATTTGATAAAAACAATGCCACGGATATTCAAGAAATTGATTTTCCCGGCATTACTACGTGGACAAACAACTGGAAGCAAGGAAGATATCATTTAGCCTCACAGCTTCTTCGTCCTTTAAGCGTTACAATCAATGCTGATTGGGAGCACAGAATGTGTCATCGCGGAGACGTTATTGAAATTTTCCATGACGTTCTCATGAACACTTTCGGGGCGGCTCGTGTTGTAGGGTTGATTTATCAGGATACGGAAGGGGCGGAATACATTGTTTATGAAAACTCCGAAAGGCCCATTGATACTCCTGCTGTAGGCGTCGTTCTTGACGATTCCATTGTTTTTAGTGAACGAGATGTACTTTATGGTATTGCAATCAGAAATCCATATGGAAAGACGGTCACATATCAAATTAGACCCGAATTTGGAGAAGAGCATTCCTATATCTATTTCACTTTTGCAATATCATATGCTACTACTCCCTATATTGGAGATTTAGCTAGCGTATCATTAATGGGCGAGGCGAATGATAAATACCTCGTAACTCAGATTGCCCCCGCTGAAAATTCCTCGGCGGAAATTAAGGCGATTCCATATTCTCCCGAAGTCCTCGACGCGGATAAAGGAGAAATTCCTCCTTGGAATCCTCCTATTATCATTGATAAATTGCCTACCTATACTATCCCCAATCCTACTATTATACAGATAATTTCCGATGAGTCCATGCTCGTTAAGATTGGGCAGAATATCATTCCTCAAGTCGGTATCTGGTTTAAAGTTGGGGATGGAACCTCGTTAGATTGTGTGGTTTATGCTCGTGCAAAGAAAACACAAGAAACAGCTTGGGGCAATACTGTCCGAACTTCCGTATCCGAAGGATATGTAGTCATCTCGAATATGGAGTCTGGCGAGCTATATGACTTGTCTATCCAAGTTACCGATCCTGTACGGGGAATTAGCAGTGATTGGATAACTCAAACCGGATATTTCGTTATTGGAAAAACCGCGCCGCCTCCTGATGTGGACGGCGTTACCGCTGAGCTTCTTCCTCCGTCCGGGGTAAAAATCAGTTGGAATCCCGTAGCCACTCTTGATATAGATTACTATGCTGTTCAAGGGGACATTACAGGGAAAACGATTGACACGAGTATCATACTTCCCGTCCCAAATAAATTCGGCACATTGAATATGACAGTTAGCGCAGTGGATACGCTTGGAAATTTTTCCTTGCAACCTGCCCCCGTTTCTGTTACTATTCAAAAACCTAAAAACCCTGTCATTAAAACGGAAGTCACTATCGATGGCCTTAAATTGAGTTGGACAGATTGTACAACTTCTTGGCCTATCAAGAATTATGAAGTTCATGATGAATATATGTCAAGAACGGAATTTTCTAATGTGACTTCAATATATGTGTCGCCAAGACCTGTGGGTAATTATAAATTCACAGTGAAAGCTATAGACATTTTTGGAAATGAATCTGGTACTGTTCCTGCATTTATTGAAGTGGATCTTCTCGGGAGGGTCCAGCCGACAGCAAGAATTGATGGCGCTGATATTCTGTTAGAATGGCCTATTGTATCGTCGGCGTTTCCGATAGATGAATTCGAAATCGTTGAAGGGGATTTCACTCCGGTAGGTAGGGCTAAAGTCAACTATTTCCGAGTTCCTGCGGGAGCTGTCGGGTTTCATGAATGGAAAATCCGAGCACGAGATATCGTCGGTAACTATGGAGATTGGGGTGAAGTTTCTATCGAGATTAAAGCCGCCGCAGCACCAACTGTAAAAGCGACAATTCAAGAAGATAAAATCCTTATTTCTTGGGTAGCGCCTTCAACAATCAATTTACCAATAACTGAATACGAGATAGAAAATAGTACGACAGGAGAATCTTTCGGAAGGATTAATGCGACACAGATAGTCGTACCTCCTGAAAAAACCGGAAACCACATTTTCAGGGTTCGTAGTTGGGATACTGGAGGAAATGCTGGAGCATGGGGTCAAACGAGTTTCCGAGTCGAAGCTCCCGGCAGAGTTTATATAACTCCTACCGTCATCGACAATAACGCGCTTCTTGTTTGGACTGAACCTTCCACGGTATTCTTTCCAATTCATCATTATGAGGTACTTCGTGGGGATGAATTGGAATACGCGGAACTTATTTTCAATGTCAACGCTTTGATTGTCAATATCTTTGAAGCTGTATCCGGTAATTATACATATTGGGTTGTTCCGGTAGACGTAGCAGGTAACAAAGGCACCGCAACTCCCATTACTTGCGTAATTTCTCAGCCTCCGGATTATGTTCTTTTCTATGATTGGGATTCCGTTTTCTCTGGAACACGCCATAATTTTGTTCTTGATGGCATTGGAGGGATGATTGGCCCTATCGTAGATGAGAATGAAACGTGGGCACAGAATATTGCACGATTCGGTGGAACGACAGCGAACTCTACATGGAAAAACAAGGTGGATATTGCCGGACCTACTTGGATGGAACCAGCAGGTACAGAGGGGTGGTATCAAGAAGAATTTGATTATGGACAAATCATGCAGTCCATCAGACTTGTGGTCACACCTACGGTTCAAATTCTTTCCGGCACGCCTCTGTATTATGTTAAAGTTGAATTTAAAGTGGATGTGAATGACCCGTGGGAATTAGCCGCAGAAAATGCTACGCCGGTGTTTTTACAGCGATTCCGGTATATCCGATTTACACTTGGAATGCTTCCGGACTCCACGGGACTTATCCGAGTGTCCGAACTGAACCTTAAATTCGACGTTAAAATTCGAAATGACTCTGGTGTCGCTTTGGCTGAGGCAAATACGAACGGTCCAGAATGGCCCGGAAACGCAAATGATACTGGAAATCTGGTAAACTTTTCTATGCCGTATCTCGATGTATGGGAAGTTACGGCTGCACCTGAAAGTGAAGATGCGGGATTGGTCGCCTTGGTTTCTTTCCAAGACATTCCTTCCCCCAAGTTTTTCAGAGTATCTCTTTTCAATAATAAGGGCGAACGCACTACGGGGAACGTAGTGTGGAAAGCAGTAGGAATATAATATATGGAGAACCCCCGAAATGGCAGAAGTACCTTCTAAAGTTGACGTTATTGTCGGCATGAAATCCGCATTTAGGTCTAATTTGAGTACGGATTGCGTAAGATGGAATTATTCAAAACGCAATTTTGAGTACTGGAATGGAACTGAATGGGTGCTTGTCGGGGGTTCCTCTACCGGGGAAGGACGGTCAATTCAAGACAGCTTGTCTCTGTTCAATGTCCTTCCTCGGAATCCCTCCCTCAATCTTTTCGCGGACGAATATGAATACTCGTGGGGAAAGATTCCTCCGCAAATTGCATTCACCCGTAATTCGTCAGCTACGTATTGGGGGCCTGACGGCGTATCTCATATCGCTGCGGCAGGAGAACCTCGTATTGATCATAATCCTGTTACGGGTGAATGCCTTGGCTGGCTTAGGGAGCCTCAAAGAACAAATTTTATAGATAATGTTGTTGTTAAAGGCGTAGGAACAGACGGAGCGCACTATGTAGAACCTTCTGCTAGCTTTAATTTTAAATTTAGATCCAAAGTATATAAATATCGGGCGGGTACGCCTACGAATACTCAATTTGGTATTTATACCACAGGGATTATTCCAAAAGAAAATCAAACGTATTTTAGTTCAATATTTTTTAGATGCGATAAAAATAACCCACTATCTATTATAAATATCGACACTCCGAATTATGTTGTTATCCAAGGCGGTGGGTTATCCGTAGATTTTAATTTCAAAACCAATACTATTATTAGAAAATCTGCCGCTATAACTGAAAATAATTTTGGTCTTGAGGATGTCGGGGATGGATGGTTTAGAGCATGGTTCCGTTTTAAAGGAGCAGAAAACGCAAATCTAAAAACGGGTATACGTATATATTTTAAAGACTCTACGGGGCTTGTTACAACTTTTGACGGAGATGGTAAGTCCACCTTCTGGTATGCTTGCCCCCAAATGGAAGAATCCGAAGATTTTGATACTAAACCAACATCCCCGATTCCTACGGAAGGAACCGCCCAAGTTACAAGAGCCGAAGACAAGTTTTCTATAAATAACGGGATTACGTTTACTAGAGCATCACAAGCTACGTATTTTGATGCGGAAGGATACATGAGAACTGTCGGAAATGATGTTGAACGGCCTTTATATGATAATAAAACGGGTAAATTCATTTCTACGCTCACTGAAAAACAAAGAACGAATTATGCGACAACTTTCCGGCTTGGTCAAATTACAAAAGAAGAAACCCAAGATAAGTTCATTGGTCCGGCATATATCTTAAAACTTGATTCAAGTTCGAGTGCATCCCATTATTTAGAGCATAAATTGTACGCACCTACTGATATTCCAAATCACATAGGTGAGGACATAACCTTTTCGGCAGTAGTAAAACCTATAAACCATAATTATATTTGGCTTAGAATAGGCTCAGATATTTCGGGAATGGTAGGTCGTTATTCTGCTTTATATGATCTAGAAACAAGCTCTATCATAAAAGTTAGTAAACCAACATCCCCAAATGTAGTGTGGAGAGCTACCATAGAAAAGATGCGGAATGGATGGACCCAAGTTTCTATTGGAGCAAGAATATTAGAAGAATACTCTGAGGTAACAGATTGGAAGGGGTTTTTTTCCGCTTTAATTTTTGCTGATGCTACAGGAAATATCATAATCGATGGAGATTCATTTTCGTCTATTTTAGTTGGAAATATTCAAACTGAGATCGGAATTGGATACTCATCTTATATCCCTATTGTCAATAATACCGCAACTACTCGTGCTATGGATAACTATACTAACGTATTTCCGACAAAGGACTCTCCATTTTTATTTAACCCGGTAAAACAAGCATTCTTCTTTAATGAGGGTGATGGAAAACGGGCATATAACTTAAAAACTACTAGAACAATCGAATTTTCTATGGGCACCACGAAACAGTGCGTCGTTTTCCCCGCGCATTTAACAAATAGCCAACTTTCAGATTTAATTAGATAAAGGAAAAATCTCATTATGAATACTGCTATAGCACCAATGCCTTCGGAGCTTATCAATGCGTATACAGATTTCTATTTCGCCGCTCCTAATGTAGCCGCCCTTGAAGAATCATTGGGAATCTCTCTTAACGATCCTCCGGAAGGTGTTTATGTCGATTATATTGGAAAAGCCGAAAAAACTCCTCCGATATATTCAAACGATGACCCAGAAAATGCTACTATCGTTACTCCGGCTACTTATTATGATTTTGAATTGGTCAATATCCGAATTTCGAGTTTCGTAATTCCAGACAAATTCGTTAACTCGAAATTCCTTATTCCTGAGCCTAAGACTCCAGTTAGAGTGTGGTTTTAAAATGAATAATACTCAAATTTGGGCGGAACTTAACGCTGCACATGAAACAAAAACTTCTGAGAATTGAAATTAATAACTTCAATCCCTGCAACTGGTGGCATCATTACCATAAATTATACTGGTATTTTACTGGGATACGGAACGTCAACAGACGTTGTTGGTTCGATGTGGCTAATTAATAAAAGAACGGGAGAAGGTTCAAGCGGATATTCTGGGGGAGGCTCAGGAAATGCCTTATATGCAAATATCCATGTTACCGCTGGAGATCAAGTTCAAATTTACTATAGTAACGTAAAAATAGATAGATTGGCTATTGCTTTGTTTGCATGATAGAAAAATACTATTGACATTTTTTTCGATATCTGATAGACGAATAAAATAAAATCTTAATGGAGAGAAATATGAATCTCGAAAAAATTAATGAAATTGTTAAATTTATTGATGAGAATCAGCATAAGGTAAATGACGATTATGCTATGCTTACGCAGCTTAGAAGCACGCTGTATTTTGTAGACAAGTCTCTTGAAAAGAAGCAAAAAGACCTTGAGGAAGCTTCCGAAAAATTGAAAAGCCTTTTTTCCGTGATTATTGCCCCGGATAAAGAAGAAGACGATAAAATCGCAGAAGTAGTTTCATCGGACAAACCCTCGGCCTAAATAAAAATTGAATCTATAGAAGTCTAATCTAAGAAGCCTAATCTTTAGAAGGTAATCCTTACATGGCAAATCCTAATTTTTCAGCACCAGCAATATCCAATAAAATAGCATCGGATATTGATTCCATTCGAGAACTTGCAAAACTTATTGCGAGGATGCGAGGGGATCTTGCTGACAATGCTCCGGAAGGTACTATCATCTTCAATCAATCTGCAATGAATTTCCAAATGAAAAGCGGAACGGTTTGGAATGCTCTGGATAACGGTACTGGCAAGTACGCTTTCAATGTTGATAGGCTCGACGGGTTTCATGCTAATGCAGGGATTATTGCCAATTCCATAGTAGTCCGTGATTCTAAGGGCGTGATTCCCGGAAACATCTCCGGGCGCGCCCCTAATGCTACACAAGCTGATGAGCTTACTACGGTTAACCCCATTGCGAAAGGGGGGACAGGAGCTTCTACCGCTGCACAGGCTCGCGCCAATCTCGGTACGAATGACGTAGGTAATCTTACGGCTGGAGTTCTTCCTTTCGCACGGGGCGGTACAGGTCGCACAGATGGTAGCGCGAATGATGTTCAAACTCCGGATGTAGTAGTAGACGCTAATGTCACTACCGCAAAAGGGAGGGGTCAAATAGGTGTACTTGCAATGGGCCGAGGTATCGGTACAGATGCGAATTTATTTACGGGAAATGGTAGATATTGGTTTAATAATGGCGATGCATTAGTAAATTTCCCAAAGAATAATGTAGGCGGGTCATTGGATGTCCGTGCTTATGCCACGTATTCTCATCAAGACTATATTAATTACAATAATACAGGTCGATTTTGGAGAATAACTCAAAATACCGGAAGTACGTGGTCCCCGTGGTATCGTGTCCCCGAAGGTTTAACGGATAATTACACCACAAACTCATCTGTCGTCGCCGCATCAGCAAAAGCATTGATGAATCTCAAAGCTTACGCAGATACGAAATTGTCTTTGGATGGCGGGGCTATGACCGGAAGGATTAACGGATTGCGGGGGACTTATAATAGTTCGGTTATTGCTAGATATAGTACCTCAGCATTAGAAATTAGAGAAAATGATGGTGTTGGAAATACGCAATCAGACATAGGGTATGCTCCATCAATTGGTTTTCATTGGGCGAATAGAGTTGCGGGCCTGCTTGCGCTGCGAAGCGACGGCATATTTTCCTTTATGAAGCAAAACGGAACGAGAGCCGTTGTTGATTGCGATGTCCCATATGCGTCACTTAGTGCTGTGGCTAATCATTTAAATGTTTCGGGCCAGTCTACCATTTGGCGTTGGGAGGGTCAAAGTGGGCAGCCTACTTGGGTATGGGGGGGCGGTGACGGCGTAAATATGGCGGTCTGGAATCCTTCAAACTTCTCTGTAAATTATGCTAATTCTTGTAATTGGGCAAATAATGCTGGACAGGCCACTCCAACTATTTATGCAACTTGGCAATCGCATGGTCAAGCAAATCTACCTGCGGGAGGGACTTGGTTGTGGTTAAAGTACGCAAATTATCCGGATCGAAATAATTTCTGCTATTGTGGTGTCGCCGCTGGCGGATCATGGATTGGAGACGCATCCGGTATCGGAGGCAAGACTTCGGGTGTATCTATTTGTGCTTTTAAAATTAGCCAGTAAGGTAAAAAAATGAAAGTTATCCTGCGTATCTCAGATGATTCGTTTGTTATCCAAAAATATGGGATGCCTTATCAAGTTCATCCATATATTAAAGAACACGCTAAATTGTGGGATGAAATTAATACTTATATTACGAATCATCCCGAATGTGTAACAGAAGAGTATCCTCATATTCCCCCAGAACCAACTTTTGAAGATGTAAAAGCATTAAAACTTGAAGAGATTAATACGGCTGCGGATTCAGCTATTTCAAAAATTGTATCTACGTACCCTGAAAAAGAGATCGATTCTTTTGGAAAACAAGAACTAGAGGCACGCGCATATCTTAAAAACCCAGAATCTCCTACGCCTTTTCTTTCTATTCTTGCTAAAACACGAGGAATCGCATTGCCGGATCTTGTAAATAAGGTTATTCTTAAAGCAGATAAGTTTTCGATTTTATCGGCACGTATTATTGGGCAACGACAAGCTCTAGAAGACAAACTTAAAATTTGTACTACTATTGACGAAGTAAAGGCGATAACCGTAGATATTATTACTGCTTAAAAGGATTTTAACGTGCAGTATTTAAGAAAAGTTCTTATTTCTATAGATCAATTAATCAATACGCTCCTCGGCGGCTGGCCCGACGAAACATTATCATCTAGGTGTTATAGATGGGCAAAAGATGGTGTCTATATATGGCCTCAAAGGACAGTAAACTCTTTATTCTTCTGGCAAAAAGACCATTGTAAAAGTAGCTATGAAAATGAAAGGAAAGGAAGACAGCTTCCTCCCGAATTGCGTAAAAATTAAATATATAAGGTAAAGTTTTAATGGAAGACCTCTCTTTTCAAAATAATATTTTTTCTATCCGTGGAATTAAGAAAAATGCGGACCAATCTTTTACCATAACTCTTGGTATTGGTGATCAGACTGCGGAATTTATTATCCCGGATACCGATGAATATGAACTTATTTATAACGGAATCAAAGAATTTCTTGATAACAATTAAAAAGGACAATATACGAATATGAGCGACACACATCAAACAGTTACGGTAGGCGGTGGGGAGAAAACGGACGGAATTTCTAGTGCTATTCTTGCATTCGCTAAAGATATTCCGAGGGAAGTTTCAGATCATGTATCTACGCTCTTTTGGAGGATGCTGACGTTGCTTCTTATCGTCATGTTCCTTCTTACCGGGGGAGCTTCCTATTATTTTTCATCAAGAATCAATGATATGGAAGCTCAAATCTCTGAGAAAAACAGAGCTATCGAATCAATTAATCGTAGACATAGAGATCTGGTTAGGGCTATCGGCAAGGGAGATATTCAGTCTCTTTCTAAAGCGAATATTAAATCAGATTCAAATCATGAAATTTCAGAATAAAAGTGGCAATGGTAAACAATGGCTACATCCGAAGCTAATATTTGTCCCGTTTGCAAAGAAAGGGCTTTTTATCAAACAACCGTAGTAGCTTTTGAAGATACTCATTTACATCGATTAGGAATGGAAGAGAGATCGACCTATACTTGTGCCGTATGCGGAGCGACTTTTTTGAGAAAGGTAAAACCTGAGTTTTATCAAGTCAAAACTCAAACGCCTCCAGCTTGGCTAGTAAGGAAATTAAGCAAGAAGGAGGCTAAATAATGGCATATGCTCCGCGTACCAGCAAAGGTCTTCGATTTTTCCGGGGAACAGGGACAGACCTTGCAACGACATCATGGCAGATAATTAATGGTATTTCGGATTGGGCGGCCCCAACACCCACCATCCAATCTATCGATATGACGACGATTAAGGATGAAGCCACTGTATACGCTCCCGGAATCCGAGAGAGTGGAAGCTCATCTATGACCCTGTATTTTGATGATTTGAATACGATCCACCAGAATCTTTTGATTGCCGATAGTAAATCTGCGGTCAATATTCCTTATCGTATTGATTTTACAGAAACGGGAACTAGCGTAGCTTTCATGGGGCATCCGACATCCGTTCCAGTATCCGGTTCTGTAGGGTCTGCAAATTCAGCAGCTATCACTTTCTACGTTTCAGGCGACCCTGTGTGGGCTTTCGGTTCGGGAAGCAGCCCTGAGCTTGACCCTTCCCAATTTCCGGAATCCATAAAAGAAAGATTCGTTATTGTTACCAATGAAGCCGCGATGCTTTCCTTAACAATCACTGATATCCAAAATGGCGATTCAGTGATTGTCAAAGAGCCAAAGCCTCTTATGTATGCTGTAATCGATGACGGCGCGCTTGGTACAATGGCGGCATTTTATGCGTATCAGTCAAAATCCGATTGGAGTCTTCTTTCCAGCATCCCCGCCGCATTTAAACCTTCCGCACATGCAGATGAAAGCGCGACATACGGATTAGCAACAACAACTCTGTATGGTCATGCAAAAATAACGACAACTACGCCAAAAGCTCTTGGCGTAGCCAATATAGGTTCGGAAGACGCATTCGCTAGAGGCGACCATGTTCATCCTGTTCAAAAAGATGTATCAGGGAATGCCGCGACAGCTACGCAATGGGAAACTCCTAGGACATTCTATATTTCCGGAGTATATAAAGCAGAAGCTATTGTTAATGGAACCCAAAATATAGATTTCGCGTTGGAAAGAAATATCCAAAGTTTGTCTTCTGGCGCAGGAAACGTTTCTGTTGAATTAATTCCTTCCGTAACCCACATCGTTACAGTGGACCGCGCTTTTACCGTAACGCTTCCAGCGGGATTACAATCTGATAAATTCTATGAGTTTCATGCTATACTTAAAGCCGCGAATGCCTCCGCCGCATTAACGATTTCCGAACCTATCCAATGGGAAAACAATACGCCTCCTTCTTTGATCGAAAATAAAGTTACTGAAATTCAAATACAAATCTATGGCAATATAAAAATTGGAACATACCGCATATTCAGTTGATTTTAACCCTGAAAGCACTTCTTGACATTTTCTTACAAACAAGCTATGGTTTAAGCCATGAAAAGAATGCAAGCATATAAATTCCAGCTCCGCCCCAAAGCCAAGCAAGCAAATCTCATGTTGGGTTTTGCCGGATGCTGTCGCTTTGTCTGGAATAAGGCGCTTGCATTGGAGAAAGAAACCTATCAAGCGGAGGGCAAACGTCTTGGGTTTTATAACCTTTGTAAGGCCCTCCGCGATTGGAAAAAGGAAGAAGAAACATCTTTTCTTGCTGGAGCACACTCTCAGATATTGCAGTTTGTATTGAAGGATCTTGATCAGGCTTACAAAAATTTCTTTGAGAAGCGTGCAAATTTCCCACGATTCAAGAAGAAGGGTGTCCACAATACCTTTCGTTATCCGCAAGGCTTCAAGTTGGATGAAGGAAATAGCCGCATTTATCTTCCCAAAATAGGTTGGGTGCGTTACAGAAAAAGCAGGGTCATAGAAGGGACGCCAAAGCAAGTAGCGGTTTCTCTTTCTGCCGGAGAGTGGTATGTCTCCATCCTGACTGAGAGGGAAGTAGTTGAACATATCCATCCCTCTCAAAGCTCTATTGGTATTGATATGGGTGTTGCCCATTTTGCAATGCTCTCTGATGGAAGCACAATTGAACCGTTGAACAGCTTTCGCAAATATGAAAAGAAGTTGGCAAAACTGCAACGCAAACAAGCGAGATGCAAAAAGTTTTCCGCCAACTGGCAAAAGGTCAAATCACGCATTCAACGCTTGCACCTCCACATAGCTAATGCTCGCAAGGACTTTTTGCACAAGGCAAGCACAATGATTAGCAAAAACCACGCTGTTGTTGTACTTGAAGACTTGAAAGTGCGGAATATGTCCAGCTCAAAGACCGGAGGAAAACGCAAGTCAAGATTAAATAAATCTATATTGGATCAAGGGTGGTTTGAGTTCCGGCGACAGTTGACATACAAGCTGGCATGGTTGGGTGGATCTTTGATCGCAATTCCTCCTCAGTATACCAGCCAGACCTGTAGCCGTTGCGGATGTGTAGACAAACAAAACAGACAAACGCAAGCCAAGTTTAAATGTATAGCTTGCGGATTTGAGATTAACGCCGATCACAATGCGGCGTTGAATATCTTGGCGGCAGGGCTTGCCGTTACAGCCTGTGGAGCGGGAAAGGCTCAAGCGCCCGCGTTGAATCAGGAACCCGCCTATAGTTTGGCCTAATTGGGCTTTACTGATAGGAATCCCCCGCTTTTAGGCGGGGGAGGATGTCAAATAACTCCGTCGACGGTCGTGGACGCATTTCAATATTTAAAACTCTGCGCTATATTGCCCCCATGATGTTAATCATCACTTGGGGGCTTTATTATGTCTAACGCAACTACAGGATTTAATCAATCCACATATTCTTCTCCTACGCAGCGTTCTTCTATGCCTATGAACACATATAGCTATGCGATGGTAAGTTCTGATGGTGTTATTTACACATGGGATGTCAACGCCGGGAACCAGCCTATCGGGGTAGCCACGGAGATTCACGAAAAACTCAAGGCGCAGCTTATACAAGCGATTGATAAGGCAGAGTCTTATTATAAGATGCTCGTAGAAAACGGGATTATAAAGCCTGAACCTACGCAAGAAGAAGTTCTTAATAACGCTTTGAAGGAATTGCAGGAATCCCGTGCGCAGAATGCTAAATTGGCGGAAATGATTGCTGGCCTTACGGATAAGATTCAAGTCATTTCATCGAATATCGCTTCAAATAAATCCGTCAACGAAGAAACTCAGGACACTCCGAAATTCGTAGATGACGTGATTAAGGAAGATGCAAAGAATCCTCCAGTTAAAATGGAACAAGGCAACAATAGAGGTAATAAACGATGAACGTACAAAAGATCATGAGCATTGTAAATACCTTGTCCGGAGGAAACTCAAAGGTAATTGACGCCGCGCAAAAGGCTATCTCCGAATCTCGTAATTACCAACCAACTCTTGAGGGCGCGCTTCAAGTCGCCCAGAAGTTTGGTATTGATGCTCAAATCCTTGCGGGGATGAAGAAACATTTGGACAATCCTGCTATTAAAATGGGGCTGAATACCATAGCTCCCGGAAGCATCGACAAAATTACCGAGATGGGGAATCAGCTTGAGGCCGCGCTTCGTCAAAGAGGTCCAGCTCCTGCCTCAAATGCTCCTAATCCCGGAAATGACGAATTGGCTAAACGCCTTCAAAAACTTGGAATAAAATAATACCTTCGGTGATTCGAGAAGAAATTCGCAGTTTCTTCTCTTCACATATACCCAAAAACTTTTTTATGGAGAATGACTTATGGAATCTGAACGCGAATCTTCCATGAACTTCGGCTGGATCTTTATCGTGCTGCTCCTGTTCTTCGGGATCTTCGGCGGTGGCTTCGGCTGCGGTGGCAACGGCCTGTTCGGTCGTGGTAATTGCGGTGGTGCCGCTGCTGTTGCTGGTACTGAGCTTGCTGATCTGGTCGCGCTGCGCTCCGTGCTTGGTCACAAGACCATGACGGATAACTGCCAGACCGACCGCGATGTTCTGGAACTCAAGTGCAACATGACTGCGCAGAACGCTGTGCTGACGCAGCGGCTTGAAACTGCCTTCCGCACGATTATCTCTAATCAGGACGCTGGTTTCTCGGCTCTGCGTACTCAGATGCTCGAAGACCAGATTCGTACCCGCGACATGACCCTGATGGCTCAGAACAACGAAATTCAGGGGCTCAAGGCGCAGATGTACAATGACGGTCGTTTCAACGCTCTGGAACGCTCCATTGAAGCTGGTTTCTGCCAGACTGTCAAGCGTCCGCCCTTCTTCCCCGTGGGTTGCTCCCCGTGCGTGAATCCTTGTGGTTGCGGTGGCGTCACCGCCTAACACGGGCTGATTTCACCTTGATATGAGAGGGGCGCAATTAAACCCCTCTCATTAACCACAATGTACGGAGAATTACTATGTGCAATCGCTGCTGCATTCCGTGCATCCGTGTAGCAAGTATCACTACAACCGCCACGACTGCGACTCTTACTCTGGCTACCAGTATCCCGGTAGGAAGATTTGATATCGTAGTTGGAAAGAACTTGTGCATCAGTCCTTGTGCTGATGAAAAAGTTCAGATTGTTGCTGGAGGCGATACGTTTACGAACGTACTCAACACCTCTGGGAACTATCTTACCCTTGGACAACTTTCTCGTTTCGTTCGATGCGGCTGCCGCATTCGTATGACTCAAACGAGCAATCCTGCGGGTA
>UMFB01011250.1_pt1 | contig 63620 bp, 56 predicted proteins | sample 1964921 | NCBI WGS metagenome assembly UMFB01 (sample SAMEA4836037, study PRJEB28245) | human gut metagenome | biome: gut microbiome; material: fecal sample | place: Denmark | collected 2008
AGTTGCTGCTCTGATTTTAAAAGAACTCGGTATCACATTAACCGCATATTCAAAAGGAATTGGACCGGTTGTATTAGATACATCCGAATATCATTATGATGAAATCATGCAGAACCCTTTATACATGCCGAATAATTCACGCGCTCAGGAGGCCTCTGCTTATTTGGACCGCATGATGCAGAATCTGGATTCCTCCGGTGGAATCATAGAATGCGTTGTAAACGGCATGCCTGCCGGAATCGGAGAACCTGTCTTTGAAAAACTGGACGCTGTACTTTCTCAGGCAATCACCTCCATCGGCGCCGTTAAAGCAATTGAATTCGGTGATGGCTACCAGGTTTCTGCTTCCAACGGCAGCAAAAATAATGACGCATTTTATATCCACGAAGATGGAAGTGTCCAAAAAGAAACCAACCATGCAGGGGGAATTTTAGGCGGTATGAGTGACGGTTCCAGTATTGTACTTCGTGCCTATATCAAACCAACACCATCCATTGCCCAGCCGCAGAATACGATTACTACAACCGGTGAAAATACAGAAATTATCATCAAAGGCCGACATGATCCTATTATCGTTCCACGTGCTGTTGTTGTAGTAGAATCTATGACTGCAATCACGCTGGTGGATCTTCTTCTGCAGAATATGAGCTGCAAACTGGATTCTGTCAAGGATTTCTATCAGTAGCCACACCAAATGGGACTATCCTGCAAAAAAGAGAACACTGTCCAACACTTGATAAGCTCCTTATTGGACAATGCTCTCTTTTTTCTTACTTTTATTCTGCTTTCAACTGTTTCCACAATTCATTTTCTAAAGCCAGAATCTCAGGAGACTGCTGCACACATACTTCACAATTCTCAGTTATCTCATCTGCCGGAACCAATGTTTCATCTTTACGCTCCTCTTCAGACAAGGATTCAATAACAGCCTCATTCGGGGTAGAATAATATATATATTCAAAATTCATCTGAGCTACATCTTCTCTGCAGAGAAAATCCAAAAACTGCATTGCCATATCGAGATTTTTACAGTTTTTTGTCACTCCCCATGAATCCTGCCATACCTGTGAACCTTCTTTTGGAACAACATACTCCAGATTTCCATTATATTCTCTTCCCAAATATGCTTCTCCGGAATACACCAGCGCCATCGCAGCATTGCCTGCAACTACTTCATCACGAGCTTCATCCACCAGATATGCCTGTACATCCGGTTTCTGTTTCGTCAGAAGGTCATACGCCTGACGGATTTCATTTTCATCGTTGGTATTCACTGAATATCCCAATGCCTTCAACGCTACAGATAATGTATCGCGCATACTGTTCTGCATAATCACTTCTCCGGCATATTCCCCATCAAACAATACATCCCAACTATCAACCGGTCCTTTCACCTTAGTCTTATCATAGAGGATTCCTACAGTTCCCCAAAAATATGGAACCGTATACTTATTCTCCGGGTCAAAAGCTTTTGAAAAATCCCAATATTTTTCTCCAATATTTCCCGCATTCTCCATAGATTCAATATCAATTTCCTGAAGTTCTCCTTCTTGGATTAACTTTTCAATCATATAATCCGTAGAGCAAAGCAAATCATACTCAATGGCTCCTGATTTGTACTTCGTGTACATTTCTTCCGGTGTCAATGCTTCTTCGTACTTCACTTCAATCCCTGTTTCATCATAGAACATATCCAACACCGCCGGATCCATATATTCTCCATAATTAAACACCGTAAGCGTTCCTTTTTTTTCCTTTGAACCACCGCATCCTGTTGCAAGCAGTCCTACTCCCAGTGCCAGCGCCATAACTGCACATAAAACTCTTTTTTTCATAATCAAGCCCTCTCCTTTACTGTTTTGCTCTTTCTCTGAGGAAGATAATTCGCTGCAAGTAACAAAACAAAAACAAATGCAAAAATAATCGTTGACAATGCATACATTTCCGGTTTGATACCCTTTCGTATTTCGCCATAGATCATCGTAGACAATGTGTTTACTCCCGGACCCTTTGTAAAATAAGTAATCACAAAATCATCCATCGACATCGTAAATGCCATAAAAAATCCGGACACGATTCCCCCTGTCAACTGAGGAAGAATTACTTTAAAAAATCCGTAAACTGCATTTGCTCCCAAATCTCTCGCCGCCTCATACACACTCAGATTCATCTGCTGGATTTTCGGCATAACACTTAAAATCACGTAAGGAATATTAAATGTAATATGTGCCAGCAGCACACTTCCAAATCCAAGTGGAATAAAACGTACAAACCAAAGCATCAGCGCAATTCCCGTAACGATGTCTGCATTCACCATTGGAATATTGGTAAACACCATTGCAATCTGATAGTTTTTTTGACGCATTGCATGAATCCCAAGCGCTCCGATCACGCCGATCAAGGTAGCAATCAGTGCCGAAACAGTTGCCAGCACCAATGTTGTTGTCAGCGCTTCTGATATCTGACGATTCGAGAACAACCGCACATACCAGTTTAATGTAAAACCGCCCCATTTCACACGTGACCGAGAATTATTAAAAGAAAGTACGATCAACACCATAATCGGAGCATATAAGAATAATATAATCAATCCGAGATAAAACCGACTGACCCAGTCCTTTATTCTTTCTACCATATCGCGGACCCCTTCCCTTCTGCATCATGTTTCATTGTAAACGCCATACTGATTAAAACGAATATCATCAGTGACACTGACAAACCTGAACCCAGATGCCAATTCATACTCTTTGTAAATTCCTGTTCAATAATATTTCCAACCAACTGCAGTTTTCCTCCGCCTAAAATATCAGATACGACAAATGACGTCATAGACGGAACAAATACCATGACAATTCCACTCAGCAGTCCCGGAACAGATAACGGAAAAATAATTTTTCTAAAAATAGTCAGACTTCCAGCCCCCAAATCTTTTGCCGCTTCAATAATATCTTCATCAATTTCCGCTATTGCATTGAAAATCGGCAGCACCATATAGGGCAGATAATCATATACCATTCCAATCATAATTGCCGTTCCGGAATTTGCAATCGCTAAAGGCTCCAGGCCAATCTTTTGCAACAGAAAATTCAAAATTCCATTATTCGACAAGATCATCTGCCATGCCAGAATACGCAATATGAAGTTCATCCACATGGGCAGAATCAAAATAAATAATGCAAATCCCTGTTTTCCCAGATTCAACCGCCTCATTGCCATAACCAAAGGATAAGACAAAAGAATACAGATGAACGTACTTCCGATTGCTATCTGAAGAGAAAATATCAACGCTTTTAAATGAACCGGATCTAAAATTGCAGTAATCTGCGATACAGTAAACGCGCCGCTTTCATCTGTAAAAGCATATCGAAAAATCATAATCATCGGTATCACAGTAAAACCTATGATCCAGACTATATACGGAGAAGCTAACCAGCTTCTTTTATTGATACTTTTTACTCTATTCATTCTCTTTTACGACCTCCGCGTCTTTGGAATGAGGTTTATGCATAATCTGAATATTATCCGGTAAAATCGTCAATCCAACCATACTTCCGATCTGCGCCGGATTTACACTCTGTACACTCCACTCATACTGATCTACACGAACTTTAATCTCATAATAAGCACCCTTAAAAATGATGGAAACAACCATACCTTTCAGATACCCTGCCTCTTCTTCTACGATCAGCAGATCCTCCGGACGAATCACTACGTCTACCAGTTCATTTTTCGCAAATCCCGTATCAACACATGGAATCATTACATTTTGAATCTGTACCAGACGGTCTTCTTTCATAATTCCATCGATAATATTACTGTCTCCGATAAAATCTGCAACAAATGCATTCTGAGGTTCATCATAAATGCTCTTAGAGGTACCCATCTGCTGAATGATTCCCTGATTCATTACAATGATTCTATCTGACATCGTCAAAGCCTCTTCCTGATCATGTGTAACATAGACGAATGTAATTCCTACTTCTTGTTTGATTTTGATCAATTCCCGCTGCATCTCATGACGAAGTTTCAAGTCCAGCGCACCAAGAGGCTCATCCAACAACAGAATTTTAGGTTCGTTAACAATTGCTCGTGCAATCGCCACACGCTGTTGCTGACCTCCGCTCAAAACGGTAGGTGACTGATTGCCGTATCCCTCCATATTCACCAATTTCAGTGCATATGCAATCTTATCCTTGATATACTGCTGACTTTTCTTTTTTAATTTCAGACCGAATGCAATATTTTCTGCAACTGTCATATGAGGAAACAAGGAATACTTCTGAAAAACAGTATTCACATTCCTTTTATCCGGAGTCAGATTGGTAATATCTTTTCCTTCAAATAACACTCTGCCTTCATCAGGTTTAACAAAACCTCCGATAATCCGAAGTGTAGTCGATTTTCCGCAGCCTGACGGCCCTAAAAGCGTAATGAACTCATTCCGCTGAATTTCCAGATTTAAATTATCAATTACCTGTTCTCCATCAAAAGACTTACTGATGGAATCCAATTCCAAAATCACATCTGCCATGTTCTTCCTCCTTAAAAGCTTGGTGGGGTGCTGATCCATAAAATCGTAGACACCCTTTTACAAGCTGAACTTATCTTATGTTTTCGATCTGCCGGAAAGATAAAGGAATCGCCTTTCTTTACCTTATACGTCTCTTCTCCATATTGTAAAATAATCTCGCCTTCCAGTACATAACCGTATTCTTCACCTTCATGAGGTTTATCTTCAGGCATCGACTTTCCCGGCTGAAGCCGCACTAGAATCGGTTCAAGACTTCTGCTTTGTGCACTTGCGATCAGCCATGTAATGCTGTTTTTATCCTCATCTTCTTTTTCAAAATAATCTTCTTTCCGGTAAACCACCTGTAAGTCGTCTTTCTCATGAAAAAACTCTGACAGATTCGTTCCCAGACACTCCACTATATCAAGCAGCGTGGATACCGATGGCGCTGTCAGTCCTCGCTCTAACTGAGAGATAAATCCCTTCGTCAATTCGGTTCTGTCCGCAAGTTCTTCCTGGGTAAGCCCATTCTGGTTCCGCAAGTCTCGAATCTTTGCTCCTATCTGCTCTTCAATAGTCATTTTATCATCCTCTTATTCTACATACATTTACAATCACTAAATTTTTTGTTTACCAAAATTTATTATACATACACTAAACTAAAAGTCAACTATTATTTCGCTTTTCATACAAAGAAAACACAGAAAAACAGTCCGGATGCAAAACATCCGGACTGTCAGTCATTCTTTCTTCTTATACCTGGAAACAACCGCCTCCGATAAACTCTCTCAACAAAGAATTCGTCGGAATAAATTCGCTTCCTATGCCCACAAAATAATCAAAAAACTTCAATAGTCTTTTTGCCTCTGTATATTCCGGCGCCTGTTTATCCACCCCAAAAAGCAAAGGCTCAACATACTGTTTTAAAACCGCCAGTTCATACAACAGCGATGAATTAAACATCACGTCAGCTTCCTCTTGGAATGGGAAAATATTTTTCTCTTCCCCATCTCTCACCGACTTCCACATTGCAATTGTCTGTGTTGCGGACGTTCCGCGTGTGCGCGCATCTCTTACAATACGCCGGATCAAGCGTCCGTCCGTTGAAGGAATCCGATTATGTTCATCAATATTCAACTGTGTCAATGCACTAATATATATTTTAAATTTGTTAGAATCATCCAACATCTCTGTCAATTTCGGGTTCAGACAATGAATTCCTTCAACCACTAAAATATCCTGACTTCCCAGTCTTTTAGGTTTTGTAGATTCCATTCTTTTCCCTGTCTTAAAATTAAAGATCGGCAAATATACCTCTTCTCCATTTAACAATGCTTTCATATCCTGATTAAACCGTACGGTATCAATCGCTTCCAAACATTCAAAATTATAATTTCCATTTTCATCTTTCGGAGTCTTTTCCCTGTCTACAAAATAATTGTCAACAGCGATCGGATGCGGTTTTAATCCATTCACCCGTAACTGGATCGAAAGCCGATGGGAAAAGGTTGTTTTACCTGAAGAAGACGGACCTGCAATCAAGACCATTTTCACATCCGGACGCTCTGCAATCTGTTTCGCAATTTCTCCGATCTGCCGTTCCTGAAATGCTTCCTGTACCAGAACAGCCTCCTGCATATTATCTTTTGTGATCCGGTCATTCAAAGCCCCTACCGTTTCTATATCTTGGATATCTCCCCATACAACAGACTCTTTTAATACTTGAAATAATTTTTCTCTTGGATGAAATTCCGGTACTGTTTCAGGTTCTTCCATGGTAGGCATTTGCAGCACAAAACCTTCATCGTACAAATGAAGGGAAAAGTATTTTAAATATCCGGTATCAGGAACCATATACCCATAATAATAGTCCTCAAATTCATTGATCGTATAAATATTTACATTAGAAACGCGTCGATATCCGAACAATCGTTCTTTATCATACATGCCATGCTTGCGAAATAGATCAACCGCTTCACTGGTCCGTACGGATCGTTTCATAATCGGAATCTTTGCCTCACATAATTCCCGCATACGCATTGCGACCTTCTCCAAAAACGCTTCATTTAAAGTAACATTTCCTTCTACCGTGCAATAATATCCCTTACTTACCGAAAAATGAATTCTGACACGTTTCACTTGATCATGTCCGCCCACATCATGAACTGCTTTCACCAACAAGAAACTCATGCTCCGGCGATATGTCTCATGTCCTGCCTGATCTGCAGTTGTTACAAACTCCAAACTGCAGTCTCTGTCTAAAAATCGGTTTAACTCTTGCAGACGATTCCCATCCAGATTCACAAGTACAATTTCATGTTTATATTCTCCCTGGAAATCCTCTGCAATTTTCAGAAATGAGGTGCCCGATTCATACTGCCTGCTTTGATTCCCAATTTGTACAATACACATTTTTTTCTCCATGACCAATCCTCCTTGCATCCATCTTCTTATTTTCTTATATTGTGACGTTTAGATCACTTGAAACGGAAATTTAACTTCTGCAGTTTCTATGCAAAGATCCGGACAATACTTCTGCAAAAAAAGTTTCATATCTTCAATAAACATATATTCCGTCCCATAATGTCCGGCATCAATCACACAAAGTCCTTGCTCCATTGCATCCAGACCGTCATGATGACCGATATCTCCTGTTATGAGTACATCTGCCTTCTTTTCCAAAGCCGGTTTCACTGCACTCTTTCCGGATCCGGGTGAAATTGCGAGTCTTTGAACTCTGCTGTTTAAATCTCCAAACACCTTCACATGTTGCAGACCCAGACTGTCTTTCACCACAGCACAACATTCCTGTAAAGTCATGCTTTCTTTCCTGTCCCCAATCCGTCCGATTCCTTCTGCATTTCCATTTATTTCTGCGGTTTCATCCAATACTTCCGCATCTATAAGCTCAAACTTTTTTTCTGCAAGCGCCGCCATTCCGAGCACATCATAATTTGTATGCATGGCATAATACGAAACATCATTCTGGATCAATTTTAAAATCCTTCTGCTCACAAAATCTTGATCTGTCACCGCCTTTAATGGCGTAAAAATCAAAGGATGATGTGTGATTAATAAATCGGCTTTTTTTTCAATTGCATCACAGATCACTTCCTCTGTCGCATCAAGCGCCAGATAAATACGATTTACTTCTTTCTCACTTCTGCCCGCCTGCAGCCCCACATTATCAAGACTTAAAGCGGCGCTTTTCGGGTATACAGTTTCGATTAATTCTGTCACTTCTTTACACTGCATAATACTCCAGCCCTTTCTCTATATGATATAAATCCTCTTTCAGTTCACTTTTGCGCTTTTCTATCTTTTCTCCGCTCTTCTCTTCAAGTCTCTTCAGGATCTGTTTATGTAATGTATATTCTCTCTTCAGAAAAGTATGTAAAACCGGGTTTTTCTCTTCCAAAAGCAATTTTCCAAAACGTAGTTCTGTTTCCGTCCACCCGTCAAATTTCGGCTCTGCTTCAGATGTTTTTGACGGAACCACCTTCATCATCGGATAATATTTTCCCTCGTCCAATACCATATCTTCTTCCACAAACTGAAATCCCTGTTGCAAGAGAAATGCACGAACTTTCGCAATTTCCGACTGAGGCTGCAGCACACACTCCTTCAGTCGAGAGGTAACCTCCGGATATGCAGACAGAATTTTTATCACCAATCCGCCTCCCATTCCTGCAATGACAGCGCAATCCACCTCACCCGGAACTAATTTTTCAAACCCATCCGAAAGACGAGTCTCTATCAGATCTTGAAGTCCAGCCTCTTCTATATGTACTTCCGCCCGTTCCAGCGGTCCTTTGTTTACATCCATGGCAATCGCAGAGATACTTCTTTTTTTCTCCATAAGATAAATCGGGATATAAGCATGATCTGTGCCTATATCCGCGATTCTGTTTCCCGGCGTTACCAGGGATGCAACTGCAAACAATCGTTTGGACAATTCCATCCTGTTATCCCCCTGCTTATTCTTTTTTCATCAATCCAAATAATCTCTTAATTTTCTGCTTCTGCTCGGATGTCTGAGCTTACGCAGTGCTTTCGCCTCGATCTGACGAATACGTTCTCGTGTTACGTCGAACTCTTTTCCAACTTCCTCAAGCGTCCTTGCACGTCCGTCATTCATACCAAAACGCAGTCTCAGTACCTTCTGTTCACGTTCTGTTAACGTATCCAAAACTTCATCCAACTGTTCCTTGAGCAAGGTCTGTGCTGCTGCCTCTGCCGGAACCGGAACATTGTCATCCTGAATAAAATCACCCAAATGACTGTCCTCTTCTTCTCCAATCGGAGTTTCCAAAGATACCGGTTCCTGGGAAATCTTCAAGATCTCACGCACTCGTTCAACCGGCATGTCCAACTCTTTCGCAATCTCTTCCGGCGTGGGTTCACGTCCTAATTCCTGCAGCAACTGTCTGGACACACGAATCAGTTTATTAATTGTCTCAACCATGTGCACCGGAATACGAATGGTTCTTGCCTGATCTGCAATTGCTCTTGTAATCGCCTGACGAATCCACCAGGTAGCATAAGTACTGAATTTATATCCTTTGTGATAATCAAACTTTTCCACTGCTTTGATCAATCCCAGATTACCTTCCTGAATCAAATCCAAGAATAACATTCCACGTCCTACATAACGCTTAGCAATACTGACAACCAGTCGAAGATTTGCTTCTGCCAGTTCTTTCTTGGCATCTTCATCTCCCTCTTCCATACGCTGCGCCAACTCAATTTCACGCTCTGCACTAAGCAATGGAACTTTTCCGATTTCTTTTAAGTACATTCGAACCGGATCCTCAATGCTGACTCCATCCGGAACAGAGAGATCAATATTCTCTACATCTACATCGTCTTCATCAGAAATCATCCCATCAATGTCCATATCTACATCAAGATCAGCATCATCATCACTGTTAATACGCAGAACATCAATATTATTTGATTCCAGATACTCAAATACTTTTTCCATTTGTTCTGAATTCAATTCCATATCCCTGAAAAAGTCGTTGATTTCCTGAATCTCCAAAATACTTTTCTTTTTCTTTCCAAGTGCTACCAGGTCTTTTAGACGTTCTAAAAATTTCTGTGCGTTCTCTTCCATGTGTCCTTCCTTCCTTTGCCTATACCATGTATAGACACGTCATTTTTATTTTATCCTTAATCTATAGAAATATGCAGTTTCTTCAAATCTGCAAGTTTTCTTTTTTCTTCCATCAAGCGCTGCAGACCGGCCATATCCGTAGGATTTAAATTCCGGGTCTGAACATCTATACTGTTCTTCTTAACCAAAAGAATGGTCTCCTTCAAAGCCTGTTCTCTTTCCTGACTGGTCGTCAGTTCACGAATCCGAGTATGGAAAAGTGAAGCAGCCTCCCGGTGCGTCTCTTCCTCTGTAAAATGATTGAGAATCTTTGCCGGATTCAGTTCTCCATCAGCGTACTGCTTGTAAAGCAGCTCTGCAACTGTCCTGTACAATTCTTCCGTAAAATCTTCCGGACTGATATACTGACTGATTTTCCCAAACAACTGTCTGTCCTCAATCATCCATGTCAGCAGCACCTTCTGCGATGTCAAATGCCCATCTTCCTTTTTCGTCTGTTTTTCCTGAAATACTTTTGGTCGTTCTACCGGTCTCGCCTGCCCATCTGAAATAGCAGTCTTTACAACCAGTTTCTGAAGACTTTCTACACTGACCTTATATTCCTTTGCAACCGCTTCTATATAATTGTTCCGCTCCAACTCATCTTCAAACTCTGCCAACCTTCTTGCCGCTTCTCGGAAAAATGCGGTTTTCCCCTCCGGAGACTCCATATCATACCCCTTTTGAAGCACTTCCAGCCCAAATAAAAATCCATTTCGAGCATTGCCGATACGCCGTTCAAACTCTTCTGCTCCGAGATTCTTAATGAACTCATCCGGATCTTTATACGGATCCATCCGGATCACTTTCGCTGAAATTCCCGCTGCTCTTAAGATAGGAACCCCTCGTAGCGCAGCTCTTGTACCCGCTTCATCACTATCGTATGTCAAATATACTTCCTGCACATATCTTTTGATCAATGACGCATGCCCAGGTGTCAATGCTGTTCCCAAAGATGCAACCGCATTGGTAAATCCCGCCTGATGCAAAGCGATCACGTCCATATACCCTTCACACAGAAGAAAATATGGCTTTTTTGAAGAGCGTGCCCGATTAAGCCCATACAAATTACGACTCTTGTCAAATACCGGTGTCTCCGGAGAATTCAAATACTTTGGCTTTGCGTCGCCCATAACCCGACCGCCAAATCCAATCACCCGGCTGTTCACATCCATGATCGGAAACATAACCCGATTCCAGAACTTATCATAAACGCCATTTCTCTCATCCGTACTGATCAATCCTGCCTGACGAATATGCTCTTCCCGGTATCCCTTTGACTTTAGATATTGATATAAATCCTGATTGCTCTTGTTCGAAAATCCCAGACCAAATGCCTTGATCGTGTCATCAGAAAGTCCACGATTTTTCAAATATGTATATCCAACTCTGCCCTGCTCACTTTTCAGCTGTACATAATAGTATTGTGCAGCTGCCTTATTGATTTCCAAAAGGATAGATTTTAAATCCGCCCGTTCTTTCGCTTCTTTTGAATACTCCATCTTAGGCAGTTCGACTCCGGCTCGATCCGCAAGCATCTGCACTGCTTCTACAAACGTCAAATTCTCATACTCCATCAAAAATGTAAAAACATTTCCTCCGGCACCACATCCAAAGCAATAATACATCTGCTTTTGTCTGCTGACAGAAAAAGATGGGGACTTTTCATTGTGAAACGGACAAAGCCCAAAATAAGAACTTCCCTTCTTTTGCAGACGTACATATCCGGAAATCACATCTACTATGTCATTTTTCATTCTGACTTCTTCTATTAACTCATCCGAATAATACATAATTACCTCCACATAGTATATATTCGACAAAACTTTTCCGTTTCCTTTATTTTTTCAAAAATATTTTTATTTTAATTCTTCCACGCCTGTGGCACGAAGATTTCTTCATATTTCATCACTGCATAATGATCTGTCATTCCCGCAATAAAATCGCAGATAATCTGTTCCTTCGGGTCAATTTCTTTCTGTATCGCATCCGCATATTTTTCAGGCAGACGCTCCGGATGTTCGATGTAATATTCATATAGTTGTTTTACCAAACGGATTGCCTTCTGTTCTTCCCCTTTCGCCTCAGGATTTAAATATACATTTTGAAACATAAATTTACGCAGATCTGCCATTGCCTGACTGACTTCCTCAGACATCTGTATTGTAGGACATTCCATACTATTTACAATCACATTATGTACCATTGTATCCAATCGTTCTTTCCCGGTGGCTCCCAACACATTCCGAATTTCTGCCGGAATTTCTTCTTCCCGCAGAATCCCTCCCCGGATTGCATCATCAATATCATGATTGATATACGCAATTTTATCTGACAGCCGCACGATCTGTCCTTCCAGCGTATGCGGTCTGCCTGCTGTTTTATGGTTCAATATTCCATCTCGTACCTCCCAGGTCAGGTTCAGCCCCCGCCCTTGTCTCTCCAGCCGTTCCACAACTCTCAAACTTTGTTCATTGTGTTCAAAATGATACACCGCATTCAACGCACGTTCCCCTGCATGTCCAAACGGAGTATGCCCCAGATCATGACCCAGCGCAATCGCCTCCGCCAAGTCTTCATTGAGTCGAAGCGCTTTTGCAATTGTTCTGGCATTCTGAGACACCTCCAGTGTATGGGTAAGCCTTGTTCGATAATGATCTCCATCCGGCAATAAAAATACCTGTGTTTTTTGTCTCAGTCTCCGAAAGGCCTTACAATGGAGAATTCGATCCCGGTCTCGCTGGAAAACCGGACGGATATCGCACTCTGTTTCTTTTTTCTCGCGCCCTCTGGATTCTCTGCTTCTGGCAGCATACACACTCAGATAATCATATTCCCGTTCCTCCAGTTGTTCCCTGATCGTCATAATTTCACCCTCTCTTCCATCGCCTTTACAACTGTTTCCAATACTTTAATCCTTGCATAATGCTTATCATTTCCTTCTACAACAACCCATGGCGCATATTGTGTTGATGTTTTGAGAAGCATTTCACCCACTGCTTCTTCATATTGATCCCATTTTTCCCGATTTCTCCAGTCTTCTTCTGTGATTTTCCATTGTTTCTCAGGATTACTCTGCCGTTCCAAAAATCGTCGTTCCTGTTCCTCTTTATCTATCTGCATCCAGAATTTCAAAACAATCGCTCCCGATTGAACCAAATCCCGCTCCATCTCATTGATTTCCTGATAGGCTCGTTTCCATTCTTCTGTTGTACAAAATCCTTCTATCCGCTCTACCATAACCCTTCCATACCATGTTCGATCAAAGATTGCAATATGCCCATCCTTGGGCATCTCCTTCCAAAAACGCCACAAATAATGATATGACTTTTCCAAATCATTCGGCGCAGAAATCGGATTTACAACAAACCCTCTCGGATCCATCTTCTCTGTCAGCCTTTTGATTGCCCCGCCTTTTCCAGCTGCATCCCAACCTTCAAACCCAATCACAACCGGAATCCTTTTCCGATATAATTCTCCATGAAGACGCTCAATTTCTTTCTGAAGCTGATTTAATTTTTCCTTATATTCTTCTTTTGTATAAGAAACAGGTTGGTCCGTTTCAGGCAAAACAGTCGTTGTATCCCGCTCCAGCCTTTCAGTTATTTTTTGTATGATCGTTGTATAAATTTTCACCGTCGCATACTTTTTATCCGTTGCCTCAATCAATGTCCAGGGTGCATAAGAAGTATCAGTCATAGAAAACATTACTTCCGCGCAATTCTGATATTTCTTGTATTTCGTATTCTGCCTCAAATCACCTTCTGTCACTCGCCATGCCGTCTCTTTCTTTTGTAACAATTTACGAAACCGTCTTTTTTGTTCATCCTGACTAATATCCAAAAACAGTTTTATAATCAGATATCCATCCTCTGCAAGTTGTTTTTCAAACGTGCGGACAGATTGATATGTGTCTCTTATCTTTTTCTTTTTTAATTTCTTTTCAAACTGATCCAACAAGATTTTACGATACCAGCTTCCGTCATAAATTGCGATTTGCCCATGTGAAGGGATTTTTGTCCAAAATCGCCAAAGAAACGGATGCATTCGTTCTTCTTCTGTTTCTGCTTTCATCGGATATACTCGAAAACCTCTCGGATCCAGACTTTGTATCAATTTTCCGATCTGAAGTCCTTTTCCCGCTGCCCCAAAACCTTCAAAAACAATCATAACCGGTATATTCCGTTCCCGGCACTTTCGCTGTAGTCTGCCTAATTGCAGCTGCAGTTCCGGCAATTCTTTTTGATACTCTTCTCTTGATCGTTTCTTTGTTAAATCCACTTTTTCCAGCATAGCACCGTCCTCCTTGTTGTATTATTATATCCCGTTTTTTTCTTTTTACATCTTATTTTTGATTATAGCACGTAATTATCAGAAAATTGTAAAAAAATAAAGGATAAATACAATTTAATGTATCTATCCCTTATTTTTTCTAACACTCTTTTATTTTTGTTTTACAATCCGCAGCATTTCATCCCATTTCTGCTCCATATCAGCAACCAGTTTAAACTGCGTTCTGGCACGATCCAGATTGTGTTTTTCACGATGAATCTGGAAATAATGATCTCCTTCCAGATAATCTGCAAGAAATCGAATTCCACACTCATAAGTCATCATCTTTGCCCCCATTGGCAGCATTTCAATTTCTGTATCAGTCAGACGTCCCTGACAGCCTTTCTGAAAACCTCTGTTAAACACTTCCAGTAAATGCATACTGCAGCTTACCTTATCCAGATTCCTCTCATCTTCGGCAGCAGTACTTGCTCCGAAACGGATAGAATCTCCAAAATCATGCACAGAAAGCCCTGGCATTACAGTATCCAGATCGATAACACAGATTCCCTGTCTCGTCTGATCATCGATCATGATATTATTTAACTTTGTATCATTATGCGTTACTCGCAAAGGAAGTTCTCCTTTTGCCAGCATATTCCCCAAAACTGCTGTGTCCGCCTCTCTCGCAAGTGCAAACTCAATTTCCTTTTGTACAGATGCTGCTCTTCCCATAACATCCGCTTCTACTGCTTTCTTAAAATCTCGAAACCGTTTTGCTGTATCATGGAATTGCGGAATCGTCTCATAAAGCGTTTCTGCCGGATAATCTGCCAACAAACATTGGAAATTTCCAAACGCATAGCCACTTTGATAAAAATCCTCATCACTCGCAACTTGATCATAACAAGTTGCCCCTTCAATAAAATGGTAAGCTCTCCAATATTCGCCTTCAAAATCCACAAAATACGGTTTCTTATCCTTTGCGCAAACAATATTCAAAGTCTCCCGTTCCGGATTGCCGCCGCGTTCTACAATTTTTTTACGTAAATGAGACGTGACTCCCAAAATATTTTCCATTACTTCCACTGGTTTTTTAAAGATCGATTTATTCATCTGCTGAAGAATAATTCTCTTCTGCACACCATCTTTTACTATATGAACCAGATAAGTATAGTTAATATGTCCGTTTCCGTATTTTCCCTGTAAGACCGGCTCCCCGCCAAATTCAAATCCATTCAGGGCTTCTCCCAGTCGCTCCTCAACACTTTTCATCTGATGTTCTCCTTTTATCTTCGTATAGCTTTACCATTCTCTATATTTCATACCAGATAATCTCATTGGAATCCAGATGCACATCAAAACTGCTTCCGTCCCCTCTGTAGACTGTTGTATCCTGCGGTTCATATGTGTTATTTACAACACAATATTTTCCATTTTTTACATATGCATGAACTTCCACGTTATAGTTTGTGCTAAACCATTTGTAAAGATTATCTTCATCACCGGCAGCCCACAGCACTGCACGATAGAATAATCTGCTATTTTCAAAACTATAAGGCAATCCACTGATATATACTCCGCGCCCCTGTCCAAATTCATTGACAGCCAGCTGAACTTCCTTTTCATTTTGAACAAGGATTTTTGTTCCATCTAACGCATAGATATTTTTCTTTCCTTCTCCAAAGTCGATATCGCCCTTGCAATCCTCTGTAATAAAGTGCTCATGCTCTTCCCAGTTATATTTGTCTTTATTTAAATTAAATCCATTTTCATACTCTACGCCGAGTACATTTGCCAACTGGATGAATCTTCCCTGCCACTGGTGTCCGGTCGGTTCACCAACACCGATAAATCCACCGCCTCGATGTACAAATCCACGTACGGCTTCTACGATTACCGGATCGATCCAGTTCTCACCGCCGGTATAAGCTGTATCCGCATCACCGACATTGATAATAACATCGATATCATCCAAAATCGAACTGTCTTCTCTGATATCATCAAAACTGATGAACTTCACATCGAAAGGTGCGCCGCTCAACGCTTCAATAATTCCCGCATAGGAATAATTCTGCTTATAATATAATGCATGATGTACCATGTGATTGCCCCATGCACGCATCTTACCCCAGCAATTCAATACAGCAACCTTTTTCACGCAATACGGTGTCGTACCCTTGATATTTTCATAGAGCAGACGGAACTCATCGCATACTTCCTCTACATAATCGATAAATTCCGGGAACTTCAGCGCCAGTTTCAAATATCCGCCATAACCAATACGATCGATCGGACTTCTTAAAATAGCACGACGTGCTGTCACCCAATTATACTTCGCTTCTTTTACCGGATTGCCGCCTTCATAAAATGTATCTGGGAAGAAATATGGCAGCAGACGTCCTTCTGTATATTTTACACCTTTGATATCACTGATCAAACGAAGAGTAGATCCATTTCCAACACTTCCTACAACAGCATCAACACCGATTGTTTTAAATTCATCCATAAACGGCTCAGTTCCAATCCAGTGATCTCCCAGGAACATCATGGCCTCTTTTCCATATTCATGTGTAATATCAACCATCTCTTTTGCCAGTTTAGCAACCTCACGTCTCTGGAAGGCTTGGAAATCCTGAAATTCTTTTGACGGAATCCGATAAGTGTTGTTCATATATCCTTGATCGATGATATACTCCGGACGGAATCGATACCCAACTTCTTTTTCAAACTGCTCTAAAATATATGGGCTGACAGATGCTGAATATCCATACCAGTCTACATATTTTTCTCTGGCAAGTTCATCAAAAATCAAAGTGAACTGATGAAAAAATGTTGTATATCGGATTACGTTTACATAAGGATGCGTTTCCAGATAATTTCTCAAACGTTTCATGGAGTATGCATGAGTCTTCGGCTGACGTACATCAAATGTAATCTGCTTTTCAACCCCTTTCCAGTCATTTGTCACTGCATTGTACATATGTACCGGATCCCACATAATATAAGCCAGAAAGCTGACTGTATATTCATGGAAATTCTGTGCATCCTGAATCATTACATTTCCAGATTCCTGATCGTAACTCCACTGTCCATACGGAACAACCTCTCCGGTTGTACGATCTATCACTTCCCACCAGCGGGAAATATCATCATTGTCATTCACTTTCAACATATCAGGATATAAATGATCCATCAAATGAATCTTCACTACATCTGAGGTAGCAGTATAAAAATCTGTCATGATATACATCTGCTGTACTTCATCCAGATTTGCTTTTGCCCACTCATTATCCTTTCGAGTTGTGTAATAGGTGGCATAGACTTTTGCATCCACCTGTTTTAACTCTTCTGGATAATCTGTTCCATCACAATCGCGGATTGCATCAGCTCCCCAGCGTTCCAGCAGTTCCTTTGTCTCCTCAATCACATCCAGATCTGTTGGTATTGTAACTTGACCTTTTCTTTTTTGACTCTCTGCCATTTATTACTTTCTCCTTCCCTTTTCCTTACATCATACTTTACTTTGAGTATACTTTTTACCGGAAAAAGTTACAAGCCCTTTGTTGTTTTGAAATTTATATATTTTGCTTTTTTATCCGAAGAAAATAAATTTTAACTTTTTTTCAAAAAAGTGTTGACTTTCTTATCATTTGATAGTATTATATCACTCGTGGCGTGTGAAACATTTACACAAAACACTTGCGGAAGTGTCGGAACTGGCAGACGAGCAAGACTAAGGATCTTGTAAGCATTGCGCTTGTGTGGGTTCAAGTCCCATCTTCCGCATTATTTCATTTAGTGGAACTTCTTTTGGAGGTTCCACTTTTTTTGTATGCATTTCCAGGAAACTGTATAATTTTCCCCGGCAAGCATTTACAACTTTATTACTATAATAAAAATCCCCGGAAGATACTCTCCCGGGGATAACTTGTCCTTTTTATCTGAATTAAGCAAGTTTTGCTTTTGCAACTTCAACTAATGTTGCAAAACCTTCTTTATCACTTACTGCAAGCTCTGCAAGCATTTTTCTGTTCATGTCTACACCTGCAAGTTTTAATCCATGCATAAATGTGCTGTAAGACATTCCGTTCATTCTTGCTGCAGCATTAATACGAGCGATCCAAAGCTGTCTCATCTGACGTTTGCGCTCTTTTCTTCCTGCGTATGCAGAAGTCAGTGCACGCATTACAGACTGTTTTGCAACTCTGTACTGTTTAGAACGTGCTCCTCTGTATCCTTTTGCTAATTTCAGTGTTCTATTATGTTTCTTTCTTGCGTTCATTCCGCCTTTAATTCTTGCCATTTCAAGCTCCTCCTTCTCTTAACCGATTCTTACAGATATGGTAATACCTTTTTCATGTTCTTTACATTTGTTGCATCTGCAATTGTAGACTTTCTAAGATTTCTTTTTCTCTTAGTTGTCTTTTTTGTTAAGATATGGCTCTTATAAGCTTTATTTCTTTTCAGCTTTCCTGTACCTGTTGCTTTGAAGCGCTTTGCTGCCGCTCTATTTGTTTTAATTTTTGGCATGATAATTTCCTCCTTTAATGTGCTTATGCCTTGCAGACAATCGCCTGCAAAATATTTTTAACGTTTTACAGTTAAAACCATGCTCATATTCCGACCTTCTAATTTTGCCGGTTTTTCTACAGATGCAACATCTTCCAGCTGTTTTGCAAAATCATCCAAAATATGTTTGCTCTGCTGAACATGTGCCATCTCTCTTCCCCGGAAACGCAGTGTGACTTTGACTTTATTTCCTTTTGCAATGAACTTCTTCGCATTGTTCATCTTGGTATTTAAGTCGTTGGTATCGATGTTCGGCGATAAACGTACTTCCTTCACTTCAACAGTCTTCTGCTTTTTCTTTGCTTCCTTTTCTTTTCTTGTCAGCTCATATTTATACTTACCATAATCAATGATTTTGCATACCGGCGGTTTTGCTGTCGGTGCAATCTTCACCAAATCAAGTTCTGCTTCTTGAGCCAGCTTGTAAGCATCTCTTGCTGACATAATTCCCAACTGTTCACCATTTTCGCTGATCAGACGTACTTCTCTGTCTCTGATCTGTTCGTTAATCATTAAATCGCTAATTGTCGTATACCTCCGTCATTGATTTTCCCTTGGCTTTGCCTCTTCATGACACAAAAAAATCGAGTGTTACATCCACTCGATACTCTCTGCACATATACTGCTCACAGCTTTATGTGATTCAATATCAACCGTAGTCACCCGATCGTGCTGCGGTGAGAGTGGATACTCTGCTTCCTTTTTGCCTCACGCAAAACATAATGTACCATACATCTCTCACTGTGTCAATACGATTTTATATTTTTTTAAAACTTTTTATCTTTTCTTTCTTTATTAATAAATCTATGATATAATAATCGCACTGTCGAGTCACTTTATCAACTTACAGTGTTGTATTTGTACAGTGACTTTGTGTTTTTCTTGTTATCACTATATTAATACAGAAAGGATTTGTCTTTATGAAGAATAAGATACACCAAATAAACACAAATGACAAGTTCAAAAATCAATGGGGATTTATAATCGCCTGCATTGGCAGTTCTGTCGGAATGGCGAATATATGGCTGTTTCCCTATCGGATCGGCGAATTTGGAGGTTCTGCCTTTCTCATTCCGTATCTCCTCTTTGTTCTTTTAATTGGATTTACCGGTGTGATTGGCGAAATGGCGTTTGGACGCGCCATGCAAACCGGACCTCTGGGAGCTTTTACAAAAGCATTTGAACAACGTGGATTAAAGCGTCTCGGAGAATTGATCGGACTGATTCCTGTAATCGGTTCTCTTGGAATCGCCATTGGATACAGTGTTGTTGTAGGATGGATCATCCGTTATTTCTGGGCATCTATCTCAGGAAGTATTTTAACTGTCTCTGATTCCGGAGCCGAATTCGGTTCCCTTGCTCAAAATTTCGGAAGTATTCCATGGCATCTGATCGGACTGTTTCTCGTACTGCTTTGTATGTCTCTTGGGATTTCCGGAGGAATCGAAAAAATCAATAAAGTATTAATGCCTGCCTTTTTTATCTTATTTATCGTACTGGCAGTTCAGGTTGCAACCCTTCCCGGTTCTTCGGAAGGCTATCAATACTTATTCCGTCCGGACTGGAGCGCGATGCGCAATCCAAAAACCTGGGTTTATGCAATGGGACAGGCATTTTTCTCCCTCTCTCTTGCAGGCAGCGGAACGGTTGTATATGGAAGTTATTTAAATAAGGATGTAAACTTAATTTCCAGCGCCGGTAATGTTGCATTATTTGACACACTTGCCGCTATACTCGCAGGAATTGTCATTATTCCTGCTGTATTCGCATATCAGATGGAACCTAATTCCGGACCGGGATTGTTATTTATCACAATTCCAAATGTAATCCAAAGTCTTCCATTTGGAAGGATTTTTGCAATTGTTTTCTTCCTGGCAGTTCTTTTTGCCGGAGTTACATCACTGATGAATCTGTTGGAAAGCCCTGTCGAAGCTTTACAGACACGTTTTGGTCTTTCCAGAAATTTATCATTAGTTTTAATCGGAATCATTACTGCAGGTGTAGGAATTTTTGTAGAGGGAGATCTGCTCAGTCCATGGATGGATACCATCTCTATTTACGTAATTCCTCTCGGCGCACTTTTGGCCGGAATCACCATGTTCTGGATCTGTAAAAAAGGCTTTGCCCGCAATGCAATCCAGGAGGGACGTAAAAAAACAATTGGAAAATGGTTAGAACCTATGACAAAATATGTTTTCTGTGGTGTTGCGATTCTTGTTTACATACTTGGTATCTTTTATGGTGGAATCGGCTGATCCCAGATAATACAGAATGCATAACAAATTTACGCCCATTGACATTCTGTTCTAGATATTCTTTTTAATATTAACAAATTATAACAATGGAGGTTTTTTACTTATGACAAACAAAAGAAGTAATTTCACAAGCAAAATCGGCTTCATACTCGCCGCTGCCGGTTCTGCAGTCGGGCTTGGAAACATCTGGCGTTTCCCATATCTTGTAGCACAATACGGAGGAGGTACTTTCCTGCTCTGTTACTTAATTCTGGCAGTCACGTTTGGATTTGCTCTCATGGTTGCGGAAATCGCCCTCGGACGTAAAACACGACTGAGCGCAATCGGCGCTTTTCCGGCTTTAAATAAAAAGTTCGGATTCGTCGGTGTTCTTGCATCTTTGGTACCTATTCTCATTCTTCCGTATTACTCTGTAATCGGCGGATGGGTAATTAAATATTTCACTGTCTTTATTTCCGGACAGGCTTCTGCCGCAGCGCAGGACAATTATTTTCCGAGTTTCATTGCCAAAACAGGAGAACCCATTTTCTGGTTTGCGCTCTTCGTTACAATTACCGCAGTGGTTGTTATTCTTGGAGTAGAAAAAGGAATCGAAACTGTAAGTAAATTTATGATGCCTGTACTTGTTGTATTAACCGTAGGAATTTCCATCTATGTATTGACGATCGATGGCGCATGGGAAGGTGTAAAATATTATATCCAGCCACATATGTCTGATTTCTCATTAAAAACTTTATTGGCCGCAATGGGACAGCTTTTTTATTCCATGTCTCTGGCAATGGGTATCATGATCACCTACGGATCTTATATGAAAAAATCAACAAATCTGGAGCATTCTGTCCGCCAGATTGAAATATTTGATACTGCAATTGCTTTTTTTGCGGGTCTGATGATCGTTCCTGCTGTATTTGCATTTTCCGGCGGTGACACCTCAAAATTAAACGCCGGTCCGGGACTGATGTTTATTACTTTACCGAAGGTCTTCGACAGTATGCCACTTGGCACTTTGCTTGGTACGGTCTTCTTCGTCCTGGTATTTCTTGCCGCAGTTACATCTTCCATTTCACTGATGGAAACTATTGTCTCCATCCTGATGGACCGTTTCCACTGGTCAAGAAAACCTACCAGTATTCTTGTGTTTGTATACTTATTATTAATGGGAATTCCTTCTTCACTTGGCTTTGGAATCTGGGATTTCATAAAACCACTTGGCATGTCTATTCTGGATGCATTTGATTTTATCAGCAACAGCATCTTGATGCCTATTGTTGCCTTACTCACTTGTTTCTTCGTAGGTTTTGTTATCAAACCAAAGACCATCATCGAAGAGGCCGAATCAGAAGGAGCAACATTCAAAGCAAAAAAACTTTTTACAGTTGTAATCAAATGGATAGCCCCTATTATTTTAGTTGCGATCTTAATCAGTTCCGTACTGAGCGCTATGGGCTTATATGTTCTTTAATTCAACCTCTTAACTTCAAATGCCGAGGAGCATCTAACTCCCCGGCATTTTTATTTCACTCATCTTATTATTTTGATTATTCAGTTTCTCTTTTATCTTATCGTTCATTTCCCATTACAAACACAGCTACAACTCCCGGTCCGGTATGGCTTCCGATTACTGTTCCGATATTATTGATCAGTACTTCCTCTATTCCAAGTTTTTCGCGAACCAGTTTTGCAACATATTCTGCATCTTCTACACAATCTCCATGCGTAATCATAGCGAGATCATTCTCCCATCCTTGAATCTGCTTTGCTGCCATATCTACAATTTTATTCAGAGCCTTCTTTCGACCTCTTTCTTTTCCGATCACTTGCAGACATCCCTCTTGATTCATATGAATAATTGGTTTGATCTGTACCATTGTTCCCAATACTGCCGCTGTCTTAGATACACGACCTCCACGATGCAAATGATTCAAATCATCCACCGTTACATTATGACAAATATGAAGTTTATTTTCTTCCACCCATTTTGCTGTTTCATCAATTGTCTTACCGGATGCCTGTTGTTTTAATGCATAATAAAGCAGCAGCCCTTCCCCTAAGCATGCACAAAGTGTGTCGATAATATATACTTTTGCATCCGGATATTCTTCTTTTAACTCTTCTGCCGCTATACCCATACTATTACACGTTCCACTCAATCCTGAAGAAAAAGCCAGATGCAGTACATCCTTCCCTTCCTTTAAATATGGTTCCAGATATTCTCGCGCCTCTTCCGGATTAATCTGAGAAGTTGTTGCCATCTTGCCTTCCCGCAGTTTCGCAAAAAATTCCTTTGAACTCAACCCTTCCATATCGGTATAAGTCTCCCCATCAATCGTATATTTTAATGGGATCACCGGAACATTTCGCTCTATAAGCCATTCTTTCGGCAAATCTACTGTACTGTTTACTGTAATGATATAGTCTCTCATATTCTATCCTCCACACTCTTATGTGCAATTAACGATTACTGACTTATCATATCACTTTTTTTCCAATTTCGCAAAATTTTTCTGCTATAGATCCGACCTCAGAAATCCTTTCTCAGTTCAATTTTATATTTAAATAATTTCTTCCGGACAGTGTTTTATTAAATACAAGAAAGCATAGAACCAGTATACAACCTGCCAAAAAACCAACTCCATTGAAACAAGCAGTCAGAATCAAAAGCATAAGGCGCATAAATTTCAATGCATAACCCAATTCAAAATTGGGCTGTGTATAATTCGCTACTGCCACAAATGCCATCCCCAGCATAATTTCGCTGTTAAACCATCCTGACGATACCGAAAACTCTCCCATGACCAGACCGGCGATCACACTTAACGGCGTACTAAGCATACTAGGCGTATTCAACGCCGCCAAACGCAATCCATCAATAGCCAATTCCAATATCAAAAATTGATAAATCAACGGAACATAAACCGGCTCCTGTACAATTGTAAATTGAAACATTTCCGGGAGCCAGTCTAAATTCTGCATGAATAACAAATAAACCGGCGTTAAAAATACAGTTCCTATTGTTATCAATGCTCTGGAAAATTTCAAATATACACCCGTAATAGTCGGAAAATAATAATCATTTGCTTCTTCGACCATATCTAAAATAGAGGTCGGTAAAATCATAGCTGACGGAGAATTGTCAACCAAAATCACTACTTTTCCTTCTAACAAACAGGCTGCCGCTGTATCCGGTCTTTCTGTAAATTTAAATTTGGGAAATGGGTTAAACCACTTTCTTTTAAATAGCGCATCCGCAAGACTTTGTTGATTCATGCGCAAATCATCAATCTCCAAAGCATCTATACGCCCCATCAAATTTTTTAACAACGCCTGATCTACACGATCTTTCATATAACAGATTGCAATATCTGTTCTGGAAGTCTGCCCAGCTTCTGTCATTTCCATTACAAGATGCGGATCCCTGATTCTTCTGCGGAGCAATGCTGTATTAAAGACAATAGTTTCTACAAACCCGTCTCTGGATCCTCTGAGAGATTTATCTTTATCCGGTTCATCTACACTACGCGCCGGATATGTTCGGCAATCAATCGCAATACATACCTCATATCCACTGATAAACAGGCAGGTCACTCCAGAAAGTACATTTCGCAACACTTCGTCAAAATTCTGTAACACATCCACTTCTACATACGGTACGTATCTTCGGGTAAATGTTGTTGCATCATCCGGCATGTCCTCTTCCTTCACTCCAAAAAAAGAATCCATGATTTTCAGCATGGATTCATCTTTCGTAAAACCGTCTATAAAATAAAATGTTGCATTTCTTCCACCAATTTCCATATCACGACGTATGATATCAAAACTTTCTTTTACCGGAAGAGTCTCTTCCATATATGCAATATTCTTGTCAAACGACGGACCTATCTTTTTTTCATTTTTCTTAATCATAGGGGTGAATCCTTTCTTATAAATCCATTTTCATACAAGAATAGTCTTCCCCATTTTCATAAAATCATTCTAATTCATTTTGTTACCAGGCAATATTTCAATCATCCAAGTATTACACGCTTTTTGTCGTACTTCCAAAACCTCCGTTTCTCACTTCAGTTACATCGTCATCTACTGTGATTCCATATTCAACAAAAATTCCCTGCATAAATCCTTCACCAGCTTTGATTTCAACTACCTTCTTTTCATTGCTGTCATTTGTAATCTTAGCAAATATATGCCCCTCATTATCAGAATAAAAATAATCGCTATCTATAATTCCAACCGTATTATTCAACTGCAGCCGATACTTAAATCCAAGCCCACTTCGCGGATAACACTTCAGAACCCAGCCATGCTCCATTTCCACTCTGATTCCCGTTGGTATTTTCATTGTTTCTCCCGGGCTTAACACAACATCTTTCGGCGCATAAAAATCATATCCTGCGGATCCGGCTGTCGCCCGTTTCGGTAATTTTATATTTTCATAAATTTTTTCTACCTGTTCAATTCCTTCTTTTCCAAACGTATCCGCCCAGTCTTGCTGGAATTGCCGGATACTCACTTTATGAAATTTTGCAATTCTTTGCATTTTTATTCTTCTCCTTTTTTCTGTGTTTGTAAAATTCTCTTTCTGCTTTTCTTTTCCAGATACATATTTTTATCCGCTACACGCATTAACCTGTGATAATCCTGTCCATCTTCCGGATAAAAAGCATATCCGGCTGAAAATTCAATCGTTGCATCGATTTCAGAATCCTCACTTATCATACGCCGTCCCCGTTTCTTTTCAAGCTGAAGAAGTTCGTTTAAAACTGCTTTCCTGGACCGGTATCCGAAAAGAAAGATAACAAACTCATCTCCACCTAAACGAGCAAATACGGAATGTTCCTCTGCATACAACTCTGATAATTTACTAATCTGTTTCAGATACTCGTCCCCCACAAAATGTCCATAAACATCATTGATTCGTTTTAGTCCATCCGCATCAAGCATCACCAGCACTGAATATCCAAGTTTTTCCGGCTGTCGAAACAATTCTTCCATACAGGCATTAAATCCTCTTCGATTATAAAGTGATGTCAAACTATCTCTGATACTTTCATGTTTTAAATGATTCACCTCGTCCCACCACTGCGAAACATCCGTTATATAATAAGTTTCACTCTGTTCATCTGTTCTTTTTTCAATACGCAAATATACAATATCTTCTCTTTTCCGATATTCATATACCGGCTTATCTTCCGTAATTCTGTGTTTCTCAATATTTTGAATCTTTTCACGTATTATCTGTATCTTTGTTTTTACAGATATATCTTCCTGAATATCAAGTATTTCGAGCAGGCGATCATTCATAAGTGCCTTTTTATAAAAATGATTATACTCAAAGACTCCCAATGGAAGTCCGCTCCTGTCAATAACATCCGATACCTTCGCCCAACTCAATCGTATCGTCTTCAATAATTGATTGATATAAAAAATCAACTTGTCAAACTCGTCCATTCCCGTTTGAATTGTTATGTTTTTCAGATCACCACTCTCTATCTTTTTCAATTCATCTACAATATTGGTCAGATTATTCGATACATTCTTACGGATATACCATCCGATCATACCAATCAAAACGGTTCCGACTACACAAATATACAATACCATCATCACCGTAGATGCGATAACTTCCTTTAACAAAAAGGAGGATAAATATGTGCGCACCAATAAATAATCTCCATATTGCTTTGTATAGGAACAGTACCTTTTTCCTTCATAATTATAATGATACATCTGAAGTCCGCTTTTTCCTTTTTGCTCCTGATAGTTATTGCGCTCCACGCCAAAATCTTTTCCTAACAGATTTGGAGATGTAGATGCTATGATTTTGTTTGTATGAACGTCTAACACATGCAAATATCCACTAAAATCAAATGGAAACGTCGATACTACATTTTCCAGACTCTTCTCCTGTATCAATTTCTGGAGACGCTTTGGTTCCATTCCTATTTGTACAATCTGACTTCCATCCTCTGTCCAAACTGCTGCATACTGCATATTTTTTCCTTCAGCAGTATTTGGCATAATATCCTGACAAAGTTTTAAAGTTTTATCCTGCAGCATAGGAGCAAAAAATGACATCTGCTCTCCCGACTCAAATGTATATCCATAATACTGCGGATGCGTTCCTGAATAAATCTCTCCTTCCGGCGTAAAAAAATGCAATTCATCCACTTCCAGCTTATCCGCAAGAATTTGACATTCCTCCAGACTATTTGGAACACTTGGATTATTCTGTACAAAATACGCCGCCATTTCCGCTGACTGTATACAGCTTTCTGTATATTCATTCTTTGCGTTTCTGATATCCTGCTCATTAATGGTGATCACCTGCTCCAGCTGTCCAAATACTTCTCTTGAACTTTCCCGCTGACTCTGATGTTTTGTATAGAACTGCAGCCAGATATGAACCGGAGTGATCAATATAAGCAACAGAACGATTATAATTTTAATCAATCTCGGTAATGTTTCCCGAATACTGCGTTTTCGCATAAATCTTCCTCAAACTTTCAAATACACATCTTCTCCCTACCGTTTTCACTACTTTTTATTATACACTATCTTCTTTTCTATGGGAATCCTTATCTTTTTTTCCAATTGCCTCTTCTCATATTTTTCTTTTGTATTTTGAATCATCTCTTCAAATCCATTCAGAGCTGCAAATGGAGCGAACTGAGCTGCCCGCTCGTGCATAGACATCTGTGGATGCTTTTGAGAAATCGGATGTTTCATTTCAATAATATCTGCATACTCTTTTACGTTTACTTTAAGCTTTGTGACCGCCAATCTGCTCATTCCTTTCCCTTGTCATAGCTCCTTCCAACAAATTCATTCCTCTTAAAACAGCATTCTTACCATATTTTCTCTGAATCTCCAATACTGCCTCCTGAAGACTTCTCTCTTTTTTTCGTTTTGTTTTTACCAGTTGTTGTTTTTGAAACTCTTTTTCATAATCCGTAAATAAATCCAACTGTTCATACGCTGCTTGTTCTTCCAGATTTTGTTCCGGGATCACATGATTCGCTGATAAATAAACTCTCCGAATCGTCAAAGAATGATTTACCTTTTTATCATACAGCTCCAACACAGCCTGCATGATTTTATGAGTAGACGATGTCGCAGTTTCAAAATTCACCGTCCCCCGGGCATGTTTCGGCAATTTCCGCCCGTACCGATCTATGTGTACCTCACCGCTATAAGAAAATCCCATTTCGGAATTATGCATATTTTCAAAATCATATCCTACCGTCAATACGATCTGATCTGTCACAAGCCGTTTGTCCACTAATTTCAGAACCAGAAGATCCGTCATCTCTTTCACAATCAATCTGCCTTTTTCAAAGCTATATGGGCATTGTAACACCTGACCGGAACCCACACTATTTACACTTGGTTTATACGCCTTAATATCTTCTATTGTACAAGGCTCCCATCCCCATGCATGGTCAATCAGCAGTTCCGCACAAACTCCAAACAAACGATACAGCAGCTCTTCATTATAATATTCATTTGCCTTTCCAACCGAGCACCTCGCTACATCCCCCATGGTATACATTCCATGTTCTGCCAGTTTTTTTGCATACCCCTTCCCAATTCGCCAAAAATCAGTAATCGGCTGATGATTCCATAGTAACTTTCGGTACATTTTTTCATCCAGCTTTGCGATCCGTACTCCATACTGATCTGGTGCAATATGTTTTGCCACAATATCCATTGCCGTTTTACAAAGATATAAATTACTCCCGATCCCTGCCGTTGCCGTAATCCCTGTCGTATGAAACACATCTTGTATCATCTTTGCAGCCAGCTCTCTCGCACTCAGACGGTATGTATTCAGATATTGTGTCACATCCAGAAAAATCTCATCAACAGAATATATATGCATATCTTCCGGCGCAATATATTTTAAATAAATTTCATAAATCTTTGCACTATACTCCATATAAAGAGCCATACGCGGCATTGCAACAATATAATCCAATTCCAATTCAGGATATCGTTCCAAATCGACAGAGCAGACAGAGCTCCCCTTAAACATATGTCCCGGAATACGTGTCAACCGTTCTGCGTTGATTTCTTTCACCTTCTGCTCCACTTCAAACAATCGTGGACGTCCCGATATCCCATAGCTTTTTAAAGAAGGAGAAACCGCAAGACAAATGGTCTTCTCTGTCCGGGAAGGATCTGCCACTACTAAATTCACAGCCAACGGATCCAATCCACGCTCCACGCACTCCACAGACGCATAAAACGACTTCAGATCTATCGCTATGTAGGTTCTCATTTGCCGTTCCATTAATCTCCTCCTCTCCGAACAAACATTTGTTCGTTTTTATTTATTATACAAAAACATACGTTCGTTTTCAAGAGGAAATAATTAGATTATTTTTCAGATGATCCGACTCTTCGCACTATCATCTTACCATCCTTTACAAACATCAATCCAAGACTTATATTCAGATAATTTTTCCAATACCGGGATCGTCACCTCAACCGTATTATGCTCATCTCCACCGCCTGTATAAACAATATCAAATCTTTTCAGCGATTCATCCAAATAAACTTTAACATTCGCTTTGCATGCAAACGGAGAAATACCTCCGGGAATATGCCCTGTCAGTTCCTCAACTCTAGCAAAAGGAATCATTTTTGCCTTCGTTCCAAACACACTTTTATACTTGGCATTATCTATTTTTGTGTCACCACTTGCCACAATAACGATCGGATTCTCATCAACCAAAAAAGACATCGTCTTTGCAATCTGTGCAGGCTCGCATCCAATCATTCCTGCAGCATTCTCCACAGTATCCGATATTACTTCGCTATAACGAACTCGATCTCCCATTCCTTCTTTTTCAAACAAATCTTTTACACTTTCTACTGACATTCTATTTTTCTCCAATCACAAATAAAAATATGCATTTTCCATCGTTCCTATATATAGAAAAGAAAGAATAACCTATCCAAAAGTCATTCTCTCTTTTACTATCATTATTATAATCATTGATTTTACCAGATATCATTCCCGTTTTTCTTAAAAAGGATTTATCCCTCGCGTAAAACCCGCATTAAAACGGTGTTCCGTACAAGTCATACGGTGTCACCTGATAAACGTAGTAGTTCAGCCAGTTCGTATACAGATTATTCGCATGCGATCTCCAAGTCAGCACCGGTTTATTCTCCGGATCATCATCCGGATAATAATTTTCCGGAATCTGTGGATTTAATCCCTTTCCCATATCCCGTTTGTATTCAGAATCCAAGGTCATTCTGTCATACTCCGGATGTCCCATCACAAAAATCTGCCGTCCTTCCTGTGCCATACATAAAAACACACCCGCCTGCAAAGAATCTGCCAGAATCGTAATTCTCTCATCAGACTCCAGAAGTTTTTGCGGCACTTCTGTGTGTCTGGAATGCGGCGCCATAAATACATCATCAAATCCTCTTACCAGCGGAATTTTGCGATTTCTGACACGATGCCTATATACACCGGACAACTTTTTGGGCAGCATCTCTTTGTTGATTCCATAATGATAATAAAGTCCTGCCTGTGCCCCCCAGCACAAATGCAGCGTAGAGGTAACATTTGTTTTTGTCCACTCCATAATTTCTTTCAGCTCTTCCCAATAATCTACTTCTTCAAAAGCCATCTGCTCTACCGGAGCCCCCGTAATAATAAATCCATCAAATTTCTGATGTTTGATTTCTTCAAACGCCTCATAAAACTTATATATATGACTAGTAGAAGTGTTTTTGGACACATGACTTGTCATACGTACAAACGTCACATCCACCTGCAACGGCGTATTTGACAATGAGCGCAGAATCTGCAGTTCTGTATCCTCCTTTAAAGGCATCAGATTTAAAAGTCCAATGCTGATCGGACGAATATCCTGATGCGCAGCACGATATTCATCCATCACAAATATATTTTCATGTTCCAGAATTTCTTTTACAGGCAAATCATTTTGAACTCGTATTGGCATAATTTCTTTCCTCTCTATTGATTCATTTCATTTTTTTCAGAATGTACATATGTACCATCTGAATCCACATAACTCATCTTATCATAACAATCTGTTTCTATTGGTAACTTACGCTTTTCCAATTTATTGTTAATCAGCATATTCACAATATAATAAAATACTGCAAAAGTCGGAACCCCCAGAATCATTCCAACAAATCCAAAAAGCCCGCCGCCAAGAAGAATCGAAAACATAACCCAAAATGCGGACAGCCCTGTGGAATCTCCTAAAATCTTTGGTCCGATTACATTTCCATCCAACTGTTGTAAAACCAAAATAAATAAAATAAAGTAAATGCCCATTTTAGGATCTGACAGCATAATTAAAATTGCACTTGGAATCGCTCCAATATAAGGTCCAAAAAACGGAATCACATTTGTTACACCTACAATCACACTGACCAAAACTGTATACGGCATGTCTAAAATAGATAATCCGACAAAACAAAGTACCCCTATGATTGCTGAATCAATAATTTTTCCTATGATAAAGCCTCCGAAAATAGTATTGCTCTTGATCGACAAGTGCAAAATCATATTTGCATGTGATGGTTTAAAAAGTGCATAGATAATCTTTTTGCTCTGCATAGAAAACTTTTCTTTGCTATATAATACATAGACAGAAACAATGATGCCGATCACTGCATTCATAACCTCATTCACTACATTGAACACACCTTCTGTAAGATGAGACATAAAATCATTGACTTGGGACAATAAATCTGTACGCATCCAGTTTTGAAAAAATGTTGTTGCTTCTGTTAAAAATGTCGTGAAAAATTTCCCCAGAGTTGTATCCTGTGACATCAATACCGTCAGATTACGCAGAGCCTCATTGATCTGTCCGGGCAAGGTTAATGCCAGATTACGGATACTTTTATACAATTCCGGAATCAACATATTAAATAATGTACTAATAACTGCCAACATCACAACAAGAGCTGCAACGATCCCTATTCCTCTGCATAATTTCTGTGTTTTCTTGAAATTTGGAAACCGTTTTTCTACCCATGGTTTCAGATAGCGTTCCACAGTTTTTACAATAGGATTCAGCAAATACGCAATCGCCAACCCATAAATAATCGGCCTTAATATATTAAAAATCAGTTTCAATACTTTTGAGATATCATCCATTCTGAGCAGTACAAAAAAACAGAGCATACATAAAATGATGACAACAAATGCCGTCATGCCTCTGTTTAACTGCTGACGCAGCTTGGAAGGTCCTTGATCTCCAAAATTCGGCTGATTGATATAATAGCCACTTTTCTTTTCCGATGAAGTTTCTTTATTTTGATTCTGTTCTAACTCTTCCTGCATTTTCTTCTATGCCTTTCCTTACATATTTCGTTATAGATTATACGCTTTTTCATATCCTTGCGTCAACCTGAAAACAGAACTTCTATATATTATACTTTTCTATATTGTAACTCAATATATCACTCAAAATATAGCACTTATAAATTTCAAAGATCCGTTCATGATTATCTGTCAGACATCTGGATATGGCATTGATTTCTAAAAGTGGTTTCTTTTCCGTGTTTTCCAGTAGTGTATTGATCTCCTCCGTCCCTGTTATTGCAGCTACTTTTTGCTGTACTCGTGTCATCGAAAGATCATAAAAAGACTTCAGTATTTCATATAATGAGTTCTTTGAAAAATCAAAAAATTCCAACTTAGGGAACAATGCCACCGGCATAATTGAAGAATTCACACAATATGGACGTCCGTCCGCCAGATAAAGGCATTTCAATATATATACTTCGTCTCCTTCCTTTATTCCCATCTTCTCTGCAAGTTCTTTATCGGCTTTCTTTAACAGAAACGAAAGCTGTTTCTTAGATGGGGTTTTCCCCTGATGTAAGATTGCCTCTGTAAAACTATAAATCTGAGATAATTTATCCTTTGGACATTCCCTTACAAAGCATCCCTTGCCTTTAATCCGATACAATACCCCCTCATGCACAAGTTCATCCACGGCACGACGTACCGTTATCCGACTAATCCCATACTGCTCACATAATTTGCTTTCTGATGGAATCACCTGATTTTCCGTCCATTCATGCGTATCTATTTTTTCTCGAATATTCCGCTTTAGCTGCTCATATTTTGATATCTTTTCACCCATAATAATGACTCCTGTTTCTTTTAGATATATTTGTTATATTATAACTTATTTCATAATAAAAAAACAGTGTCTGACATTACAATTTTATCTTGTAATATCAGACACCTTTTTCATTCTATCTAAACTACTCTACATTTTTCTTTGCAATTTTTCTCCAGTTCCAATAGCCATATGATGCGTTACACAAATTCACACATTTCATAATGATAATAAGCAATGCAGAAGAATCTCCTGACATAAACACCATAATCCACATTATAATCGACAAGGCATTTACAATCACCCACATCAGCCACTGTTCTGAATACCGAAGAAGATACAACATACTTGCGATTACAGAAACAACTGTTGTCAGTGAATCCATAAATGCGAAGTTACCTCCCAAAACCTTCAACACTTGTTCATATACAAATACACCTAAAATCGTAATCGTTACAGTTCCCATCAAAAATTTTGGAGTCATAGTACGGAATTTTACTTCTCCGCCTTCTGCTGTATTCTTCTTCCACAAAACAATTGCAGTTGCGCTGACCGGAATACTGTAAAGCACATTGTACATTACTTCCCCGTACAGCGGAATACTTATACAACTGTATGCATACATAGCACTGTTTATAATCGCAAAATAAAGACCTAATACCTTTCCCTTTGCCCCCAACACAAGATTCAAACTAGAAGTCAATGTCATGATCAGCATGAACCACGTCTCATTATTAATCGCCCATGCTGCTGTCTGAAATATAAGAACAAACGCAAGCCATAATTCCTCTTTAAAGCTCCAATCACTAAAAAAATCTTTTACTTTATTCATAATCCATTCCCTCTCATTCTTTTTTCAAATTCTTCCTTATCCATTACCGGACCTTGTATTTCTACTATGTTTGCCGCCACTTCATTTGCCAGGATCATACTATCCTTCAAATTTTTCCCCATCGTCATCCCTGCCATAACAGCTGCAACATGACTGTCTCCTGCTCCGATCGTGTCTGTTACATCTGCTTTCCTTCCGGGTACTTCTTCCATTTGCTGTCCATCAAAATAGGCAACTCCCTTTTTTCCAGTTGTTACAATTACAAGATTCTCACTCTGCATATATAAATTGCTCAAACCTTCCGCAACAGAAGCCTCACCGGTGAAATCCAGCAATTCTTTTTCATTGATATGTAAGATTGGATGAAGAGATAAAATTTCTTTCATTAATCCTTTATCAATTTCGCAAATCACAGGCCCCGGTGCAAAATACACCGTCTGCTTTTTCAAACCTTTCAGCCAGTTTACAATTGTTCTTCCGCTCTTTCCACACACCTGATAGCCTGCCACATAAACCTTATCATACAGATCCATATCAAGCCTATCAAACCATTCTTCTTTAAACTCCGTCTCTGCGCCCTGTGCTGTTATAAATGTCCGTTCTCCGTCGCTTTCTACAAGACATAAACAATAGCCATTGTCCTGTTCAAAATCTTCAAACATCACCGGATATTTCTTTTTAGAAAGTTCTTCTCTGACGATATTTGCATACGGTCCTGTTCCTACAGGAACACATAAGTCATGCTCACATTCCAGATTTCTCAACGTAGAAGCAACATTATAAGCACATCCGCCCACCACCACTTTATTTTCTTTGCACAAAACATCTTCTCCGCTTTTTGGAATCCTATCAATAAGCATTAACATATCAATCATTGCTGAACCTACTACTAATGTTTTCATTTAAGGTGCTCCCTTCCTTTTTCCAGAATTTCAATATATTGTTCAAAATCCACTTCATTCTGTTTCTGCAAAGTAGAAATATATTCAGGATTAAATGTTTCAATTCCTGTATAAGCTCCACAGATTGCAGTTGCCATTGCGCCGATCGTATCGGTATCTCCTCCTAAATTTGCACATAGCAGACAGCACTTATTCGGTTCCTGTGCATAATATGCAATCGCTACAGCTGCCGGAACAGATTCAATAATTCCTACGCCTGCGCCAATAACATTATAAATCTGCTCCATAAATTCTTCATCATTTCCTTGACACTTTCTGGCAATTTCTAATCCGATTTCGCATCTGGCCTTCAGTCTTGGACTAAATGTTTCACATCCACGCTCATACCCCAGTTCTTCAATATCCAGAATATCTTCTATTATTTTCTCAAAGTCATCGTTTACCAATGCAGAACTTACTCCCATAGCGATCATTGCCGCTCCTGCAATCGTTACATCACTTGTGTGCGTTGCCTGAGAGACTCCATAAACATAATCCACAAGTTCCTGTTTCTTATCCGGGGTAAATAAACATCCTATCGGCGGAATTCGCATAGCACTTCCGTTTGACAACGCTTTATTTGTAATCACTGATGCATCTATTCCATCTCTAAAATTTGCCAATGCAAGTTTGGACGTGGGACCAAGAATATTGTTTTCAAACGCATTTTCCTTTTCTGCCCATTCCAACATCCGTTTTGCAATATCCCTTACGTCCGGAACATACTCTGTTGTTGAAATAGAATCCAATAAAACCAGCGCCTGTCCCGTATCATCTGTAAATTGTCCTTTTTTATAATTAAATGCTACATCATTTTCCTTAGGACCATCAAGCAATTCTGTAATCGGACCACCAAAGAACTTTCTCGCTCTGTTTCTTCCCCAAAGTTCCGCCGGCATTCCCATAGCATCTCCCAAAGCCATCCCATATAATGCTCCTGCGATCTTATTTCTCATTTCAATACCTCCACTTATATTTCATTGTTATAACAACTTGTATTGTAATTTCATTGTATATTCCCACTCTATAATTGTCAATAATTACTTTTATCTTCTATATATTACACAATATCATTACAACTTGTTATGTATATTCTTTTCCTATTTTTGGTTATTTTGCATAAAATATTTAAAAACAAGACATACACCTAAAAAGGCATCAAATGATTCTCTAACCATTTGACACCTTTCAATTCCTTCTTCATGTTATATCAAAAAGATACTCTTTTCCTTCTAACACTCACATTCAAAAGTCGCACACTCAGTCTCTCTGCAGTGACAGGCATTGCTGCCTTCTACACTGATCTTACCTGCATGGCATTTGCAGTTATCATTATATTTACACTCTTCAGCCTTACAGTCAATATCCGAAAGTTCAGATGCATTTCCTGTGACATTTGAATAAGAATCACCTTTGCGCTCTTCAAAGCTGTCACAGCAAGTCTCTTTCGAATCCTTTGCATGATTTCCCCCTACTTCAATCGTATCCAGATCACATAAAAACTGTTTGTTGTGTACACATGTCTGTACCGTACATTTTAATTGTGGCATAATGATTACCTCCTCGTATATTCCGATATAATAAATAGCGCCAGAATCTACTGACGCTATCATTATGCCCTGTATAAAATTATCTATACCTATTTTTCGTCGGTATGCTTTACTTCTCTTGCAATTTTTTCTGCAATCTCGTTCTCAATAGAGGAAATAAATTCGCCAAGCGGTTTCTGTCCTTCGTCTCCTTCAAAACGACTTCTCACAGATACCAATCCGCTTTCTTCCTCTTTTGCTCCTACAACAAGCATATACGGGATCTTCTGCATCTGTGCTTCACGAATCTTATATCCGATTTTCTCGGCACGTGAGTCTAATTCCGCACGAATTCCGGTTTCTTTCAACTCAGCCAGCACATTTTCCGCATAATCCATATATTTATCGGAAATCGGAAGTACCTTTACCTGTACCGGAGACAGCCAGGTAGGGAAGGCTCCTGCAAAATGCTCAATCAAAATACCGATAAAACGTTCAATAGATCCAAATGCCACACGATGGATCATGATCGGACGATGTTTTTCTCCATCTGCCCCTGTATACTCCAATTCAAAGCGAAGAGGGAGCTGGAAATCCAACTGAATTGTTCCACACTGCCATGTTCTTCCAATGGAATCCTGCAGATGGAAGTCGATCTTAGGACCATAAAATGCGCCGTCACCTTCATTTACAACGTACGGAAGTCCTAAGTCATCCAATGCGCCACGAAGTGCATCTGTTGCCAATTCCCAATCCTCATCACTTCCCATACTATCTTCCGGACGTGTGGAAAGTTCAACATGATACTTAAATCCAAATAAACTATAAACTTCATCAATGAGTTTTGCAACTCCTTTGATTTCATCTCGGATCTGCTCCGGCATCATAAAAATATGGGCATCATCCTGTGTAAAGCAGCGTACGCGCATCAATCCATGAAGCTGTCCTGATTTTTCATGTCGATGTACCAATCCCAATTCTCCCATACGCAGCGGAAGATCACGATAGGAACGTGGTTCTGACTGGTATACAAGAATACCTCCCGGACAGTTCATCGGTTTGATCGCAAAATCTTCTTCATCAATCACAGTTGTATACATATTCTCTTTATAATGTCCCCAATGACCTGAAGTCTCCCACAAGTGTCTGCTCAGCATAATTGGGGTGCTGATTTCTACATAATCATTTTTTCTATGAATCTCTCTCCAATAATCAAGCAATGTGTTCTTCAACACCATTCCCTTTGGAAGGAAAAATGGAAATCCCGGACCTTCGTCACGCATCATGAAAAGTCCAAGTTCCTTTCCAAGTCGTCTGTGGTCACGTTTCTTAGCCTCTTCGATCATAGCAAGATGCTCTTCTAATTCCGCTTTCTTTGGGAACGCAGTTCCATAAATTCTCTGAAGCATTTTATTTTTTTCACTGCCTCTCCAGTAAGCACCTGCAAGACTTGTCAGTTTTACAGCTTTCACCGGCTTTGTAGTCATCAAATGCGGTCCTGCACAAAGATCTGTAAATTCACCCTGCTTATAAAAACTGATCACTGAATCTTCCGGAAGATCTTCAATCAATTCTACTTTATAAATTTCCTCTTTTTCTTTAAAATATGCAATTGCTTCGTTTCTCGGCATTGTAAACTGTTCGATTGAAAGAGCTTCTTTCACAATCTTTTTCATTTCTGCCTCAATTTTTTCTAAATCTGCTTCTGTGAGCGGAGTTTCACGATCAATATCATAATAGAATCCATCTTCAATAGATGGTCCGATTGCGAGCTTTGTATCCGGATACAGACGTTTGATTGCTTGAGCCATGATATGAGAAGCTGTATGACGGAAAGCTCCCTTTCCCTTCTCATCATTAAATGTAAGAATATTCAATTCACAATCATGATCTACAACTGTTCGCAAATCAACAACTTCCCCATTCAATTCTCCGGCAGTTGCCATTCTTGCCAATCCTTCACTGATATCAGATGCAATCTCAATTACACTTTTACTCTCTGCATATTCAATAACAGAGCCATCTTTCAATGTGATTTTCATACTTTCTCTCCTTTTCTTGTTTTATTTATTTTGCCCTGCAGTAATAAAACGGAGGGATTCTTTTATTGTTTATAAAGAATAAAAAAAGTCCCTTTCTGCATCACTGCAGAAAGGGACGAGTAATCTTCTCGCGGTTCCACCCTAATTGTACCGGACTGTGCCGGAACCACTTCATTCTGATGATAACGGAATCACCGGACTGTTTTGCAGCCACTCAGAGGTAGTTTTCAAATGGTTCTGTAATAGGAAGCTTCCAGCCAACGACTTCCCTCTCTGTATTCTTTCCACATTCTACTCTTCTCTTCAACGTGTTTTGAATCTTTAACCATTATAACATCGCTCTATTTTTTGTCAAGATGATTGCAAAACTTTACGCTCTAATTTCTTCTCTTTTTTTGCAATACAGACACGACTGCCACACCAGCTACAGCCACAACCATCACAAGAGCACCCGGCAATGCGCGGTCTCCGGTAACCGGAACTACTGTTGGTTTCTTAGAATCTGATGGCTTTGTCGGCTTCGATGGTTTTGTCGGATCTGATGGTTCGGACGGATTTGATGGTTTATCACTCTTCGTTTTAACCTGAATATTGGAAATTTCCGATTCATTTCCTTCCGCATCAACCGCAGAAACACCAACTATATAAGAAGTTCCCTGATCCAAGTTTTCAATCACTACTCCCAGTGTCTCTTCATCTACTTCTTGCAAGAAGATTCCATCTACATAAATCTTATATCCTGTCACCTGAACATTATCTTTCGATGCTTTCCACGTAATCGTAACGGATGTTTTTTCAACATCTGAGACTTTCAATCTCTCTGGTTTTGTCGGAGCTTCTATATCATTATCTCCTTCTACCGTAACAACACACGATGCTTTCAATCCGGCTGCATTTGAAATGGATATCGTTGTCTTTCCCTTTTTCAATGCTTTTACAAGTCCGTTCTGACCAACTGTTGCTACCTTTTCATCAGAAGAAGTCCATACGAGTCCGGTCAACATGGTACCATTAACCGGTACCGGTTCTAATACTTTCTTTTCTCCTGCGTTCAAGGTTATATCTTCCAAAGTTGCACCTTCAGCTACTTTTTCTACTGCAATCGGTACCACTTCTGCAATTGCAGCAAAGCCACCTTGACCACCTTCTACTGAAATCACAATACTCTTCGCCTGTTCCAAAATTTCCTCTGTTTTCACTACAATCCAAGCGCCGCCTGTTTTTTCTGCGGCCGTTGTCTCGGTTGAGTTACCGGATGCCAGAACCGCTCCAGATCCATCCAGAATCCGATAGCTATACCGCTGTACAATTCCGTTATTAACGCCTGGTCTCTGTTGGAACTTAAAACCTCCGATTCTCATTTCTTTTCCCAAGTCTACTGTCAGGATTGCCGGATGTTCTTCACTCACCTCAAATTTTTCAGGTGAATATCCGGAATGCCAGAATGTGGAAGAATCTCCATCGGTAGCCTTATCAGCTCCGGCTGGCTCTTTTTCCGTTTCTTCCGTATTTGCCGTAGAAGAAATGCCTTCATATTCTTCTCTCGGAATCTCTGTTATAACTCCATCTGCAACCGTAATTACAAACTCTGCAATTGTCTCTCCTTTTGCCTCTGCTGTCAATGTTGCAGTTCCTTTTGACAGGGCATTCACTTTGCCTGCCTTTGTATCAACCGTTGCTACAGACTCATCACTGGATCCCCATGTTATTTGTTCTAGGCCACTGCCGTAAATATCTGCTGTTTCCCCTTTATAAAGGTTGGTCTTTGAAAGAGAAACTGCAACCGCATTTTTATCCTCTGTAATTTTCAGATTGTCCAGAACAAAATCCGTTTCGCCTATTTTTGTATTTCCGGAAGGTCCATTGGAATACAGTCCAATCCATGTCTGTCCACTTCCATTTCCAACTACCTGCATCTCTACATGTTGTGTACCTTCTGAACCAAGTGCCTGTGGAAGACAATCTTCTGTTGCCGGCGCTGTATAGCTTTCGCCGTCACCAACTACCATTGCATATGCTTTATCCGGTCCGGACTGATAATCAAACTCAACCTTATAGACCTTTCCACGTTCAAAGCGGAAATTCTGTGGAATCGTCTGATAAATAATTCCCCTATTGGAACTGTGATGTTTTACAGACCACTCATTAGATATTACATCATCAATTACCCGGTCTCCCCATCCAGCCTGTGTATAAGGCTCATTCAACTGTGATAAATGGGTGCTCGGATCAGATATTCCCTGAGCAGAACTCAATACAAACGGATATAATCCCTGTACAACAGTCTCAAAATCCTGCTCAAAGCTTCCATCTGCCTTAAAATTATCTAATGTCTTTTTCACAATACGGATGTCGTCCATATAGGAAGAACCTTCCCCTGCAGCTCTTGCCAGAGTAAGCTCTGCTGTTTTTCCCTCTGCTGTAAAGGAAATCTGCATTCTCTGCATCTTACTTCCATTTTTTGCATCACATTTTACATAATTTCCAAGTATAGATCTCTCTGTATAGTTGGAAACAGTTTTTGTTCCGCTGTTAACAAGAATAGATGCCTTAGCATCACTATTATTCTCCACATTGACTTCGGCTACATAATTTTCGCCTTTTTCCAATCCGGAAATCACAGTTGTAACTTCCACATCTTCTGCCGGACTATTAAACGCCAGTCTCTGATCTCCAGTAGCTGCTTTTTCAACAACTACTGCGTCATTTTTAATATCTCCTGTCCATTCAGCAGAAGAAAGTTTTGTTCCTTCTGCATAACCGTTGAAACCAGGATCTACTACATAGTCTGCTTCTCCAAAATCATGTTTCAATGTTTTTAATGCTGCACCTTTTACTACTACATAAGGAGTTGCAGCTTTTGCCTCTAAGGAAACAGAACCATTGTTTACAGCAACAGATTTTTCATTGATACGACCTTGATCAGAAAGCTCATAAACTACAACATTTTCAACTTCCCATCCTTCCGGAAGTTCCCATGAAGTTGTTCCTCCGTCCAAGTTCCAATGATACAATTTTTCTGTTCCATCCTGATTATCCGTCCATGGCAGCAAATATGTAACATCATTTAAGACAATCTTGTCGTTCAATTTAATAATTCTTTCAATGTTCTCATCTGCACGCTGCTGTTCGTTTCTTGTGACAACAACCTTGTCACCATCTTCATTCATCAATGTAATTTCTTTTTCCTGGTTGCCTACCGGAGACTGTCCTTCTTCATAATTTTCCCAGTCTGTTACATAATAATGCTGTAAGAATTTAGTAGGTAAATTCTGATTAAATGTCTGGAAAATATAATTATTGTAATCTCGGTCTCCACCCCAGCCTTCAAAACCATACAGTCTATATCCGCCAAGCAACGGATTATCGGCTGTACCGCCATATGCAGGATAATTCAGAACTTGTGAATCCCTTTGGTCATTTCGTATAAATCGAATAATAGAACTGTTAAATCCTTTTGCACTGGCACCGCCGTACGCGGCATCTGTAGACCAATGCTGCCAGGTTGAATCATACTCTCCCTGACCACTAAATTCTGTTGAAAATCTCCATCCCAGTGAATTGATTTCTTTCGCTATCTGTCTGGTCTCCCATGCATTCTGGTACCATACATCAAGATAGATAAAATCCATATTATCTTCTAACGATTCTGCTTCTTTTTTCAATTCTTCTTTTGACTTATCAACAATTCCACGAGAATCTTTCACTGCTTCCGGCCATTTGATGTTCAAATGGTCTGTATTATTGATCCGGTCATACAACTGCACAAAACGTTTCCATCTTGCCTGACTGGACAAATCCCAAAGTTTATCAATCGTTACGGACTGATCCAGCCAGCCCCAGCCATATGATTTTGGTCCTTCAATCATAGAATCATTAAAAGATTTCGCTTCCGGATAAATTTCCTGTGCATTTACATGAATACCGATTTCAGTATTATAATCATGTGCTATTTTAATCAGATTCTGGAAATCTTCTACACCACCTTCACGTTCTGCAATATCCGCATATTCAGAGTTCGCAGAATCATGGCCTTCATTTCCATATCCTTTCAACATAACTGCCTGTGGAAGTCCATCCGTTGCAAGATATACTTTTTTAATATTATCTGCTGTTGCAAGATATGGATTTGGCGCCATACTTGCAAAATTCATAACGATACGGTAATTTACCATATCTTTGATGTTCTCTGCACCATACGCATAGTTCATAATATCACGATATGCCAGTGCACCATCATTCCAATCAATTTCACCGTCTTTATTCTCATCTTCTGCGATTGCTACCTTTGCACATGGAAGATCACTAACCGGATACGCTTTATATTTAGACGCCTGTTTCTGACCATTGGCATCACCCATTTCATAGTACCATTTCGCACTTGTCAAAGACATCACATCTGCACCGTTTACGCGCATAACACGTTTATCGCCTTCTACTTCTGAATTACTGAACAGTCCTGCACTCAGTTTTCCATTCTGTAAAAAGGCATACAAATATCCGTCTTCATCCGATGGAACAAATCCATTTTCAAAATCCATGAAAACATCGCCGCTTACCGTTGTTGTCGTAGAAACCTGTGCTCCGGCAAAATTAGCCCCTTCTTCAACCGCATCAACACTCAAAAGACTCAGATTCGGAATATCAATCGTTGCGATTTTCGCACATCCCGCTGCTTTTTTGATATCTGTCACCTTCCAAGTGAGATCATTTCCATCTACACTGATCTTGACAGTCATATCAAAATCCAAGTCATCCTTTTCCACATGCATTTTATAGGTTCTGGATGTATCTGTTGTTTCCTTAACTGTTACTTCAGGGTTAATTTCTTTTTGATTGATAATAATCTTATTTAATTCTGTTTCATTTCCGCGGAAAAAAACATCCTCTTTTCCCTTCATCTCATATCTTGCTACCAAAGGAAATTCTTTTCCGATATACACCTTCATCACATCGGATTGAATCACATCATATTTTGTCAAATCCAAAGGTGCTTTTTCTAATAATACCGCATTAAATACATTTTCACCTTCTACGGTAACTTCAACATCTTGTTCAAATGCCTGATAGCCGGCTTTTGTAACAGCCATCTTATAATTGCCGACTTCAACATCAACTTGATAATTTCCTTCTGCATCTGTCACTACGGAATTACTGCCAAAGCGGACGGTTGCTTTTTCAAGACCCTTCCCACCTTCTGCTGTAACTTTTCCGCTTACTGATTTTGTAGCTGTATACCGTTCTTCAAACTCATGACCGGTTCTCTGCGCAGCGAATTCCCAATCATCCTCCATACAATTTGTAGTTCCATATTTGAAGTCTGCAAAAGAAATCGACTCGTTTGCTCCATTTACTTTTACTCCAAATCTACCCTTTCCGCTTGTTTGCTCTGCATATCGTATCAGAGTCTGATTGGTCGTACGTACAGTTGTTCCATTTACCGTTACCGATAATGTTTCATTTTCCAATGAAATGTTTAACTGCATTTCTTCTCCGACAACCGGCTGCGGCAATCCTGAGATCTGTGGATATTCTTCATTTCCATTCAATTTATACTGATAATACCATTTACTGCTGTCATCATATCCTACATACAGCCAGTTGTTATCATCCACATAAGAATAGAACACACCCCAGTTTGTATTTTCCGGTTTTAACGCCAGAGAAATCTGACCACTTGCTTCCATTTTTCTGGAATTGTCCAATAAAAGCGCAGGTGCTTTTACCGACGCATTACCATAGGCATGTCCACCACCTCCGCTTTCACCACTTCGGATGGTAATCCATTTTCTTCCTTGTCCAGGTTCCTGTGGCTCATCACCGCCAACTTCAACATCAACTGCCGGCTCCCAGACCTGTCCTGTTATCCCACTTCTATATGGTGTCCACGCATCATAGGCTGTCCATACTTTATCTCCGGCGTTCACATCTGAGAAATATACTTCTGTATATTCTGTTCCAAAGGTACCTGCTCCAAAACCGATTTTTCCTTGAACATCTTTTAATCTGGCAGGTGTCGTAGCTGTTCCGGTTTCACCGGTAGTAACATTCTCAACAGTTACCTTTAACTGATCTCCTACATATTCTGTACGAATAGTAAGAAGATCATTCTGATTTGGTTTCGGTAATCCTGATAAACTCGGATAGGATGTTGCATTTCCATCTTTATATTCATAAAACCACTTTCCACCGTTGCCATGATCATACGCGATATATGCCCATTGTGTATCACTTACATATTTTGTCACAAATCGAAATCTGGTTCCCGCAATTGTATTCGTGAACTTCACCTGTGCACTCAGCACTTCACTTGTAATATCTGCTTTATCTGATAATACAAATGCCTCTGGATTAGTGCTGCCAAAATGTCCGTTTCCATTTCCACTTCCAGATTTCAAATGTGCCATTGATTTTGTCGCTGCCTGTACATTCACCGGCGGTAAATACCCCAAAAATGTGGTACATACCATCACCAGAGCTAAGATGACAGCTCCAATTTTTTTCATTCCATTTTTCATATCTTTCTCCCTTTTGCCTGCCGCTTATTTTTTCATATCAATACTGTAACTCTCTTCCTAGCCTCCTTCCGCCATTCTTGTGCAATATGCACAAGTCAATCATAATTATGATACTATATCAGTGCAATAATTTCAATTAAAATCTTTCCGTTTTGTTAATATTTTTTAATATTTGTTAATAAATAGTACCAAATAACAGCAAAACACTCTCGCATCAAATAATTTAGTTGCAACACCGGATTTGATGACGCTGCAAGTCCACTCAGTTTCAAATATCCGACTCGTTTTCCAATCATTAATGCTCGACAAATATGAAAATTATTTGTCACGAGAACTACCGATGCATCTTTCACTCCGTCCGGTTCCACTGCAGAGATCAATATCCCGGAAAACCGCAGATTTTCCACTGTCGTAGTAGACTGATCTTCCAAAATAATTCTCTCTGCCTCAACGCCTCGCTCCAAAAGATTCTTTGCCATAGCCTCTGCTTCCGAAATTGCCTCTCCTTTTCCCTGTCCTCCTGATACAATCACCTGCGTTTTTGGATTTTCACACAAATATGTATAAGCCGCATCCAGACGGCGCATCAGAGAATTCGTAATTTTCTTTCCATTCACATGTGCACCTAATACAATCAGATACTTCGCATTGCGCTCTGGTTTCTGTCTCATTTTCCACAGAATAACTCCTTCCGTTATCAAAAACATTATCCACGAAACCAAAAGCACCATTAACACAGCTTTTTGAACAATTCCTGGTATCCACTTCCAAAACAGCCATCCGCTCAAATGAATAATTCCCGATAAAAGCCAAAAACCGGCAAATGTTGAATTCCATTTGCCGGTATAATAGCGTATCATTCCATAATAAAGCAGACAACCTATCCCCATTATTATAAAATATATCTGTATCATAACTTATGCATTACGTCCACAGCATTTTTTGTATTTCTTTCCGCTTCCGCATGGACATGGATCATTTCTTCCAATCTTCTTCTCCTTGCGAACGGTTCCTGACTGCTTCTGTTCACGATATAAACGTTTTCTGGTTTCTTCATCAAAAATCTGCTCCCACTGTGGCAATTCATAGAGCCAGTCAGCTTTTGCATCCACCATGTTCTTATACAAAAGTTCCTTATCAAATGCAAGGCTTACAACAGTCTCTTCTGTCATTGTCTCAATTGGGTTCTTGACCTTCAAACTATCATTGATTCCATCCAGAAAACCAACCATTGTCATAACATGCTGTCCAAATTTTTCTGCCAATTCTTTTACAGTTCCTTTTACTTCCTCGTCCGGATTGGTCAGCAAAATTTCATAGATTTTTTTCTCGATATTGAAGTAATTTCCCCAGAAATTCTCTAACTGTGCTTTAGAAGCTTCTTGATTATATGCGGTCTCACGCCACTGTTCCAATAAACTCTTATCACTCATTGTACATAAACTCCTTTTATCAAAATATCAACTGACACTCATTATATAACATATTTTTCATTCCGTAAACTGTTATTTTTGCGCCTCCGCAAGTTCCAATACGTAATTTTTGAAAACTTTCTCTTTTTCCGGTATATTCTTTAATGAAAAGAAACATATTTTGTGTTATGATTATATCGTTTCCAAAAAATAACAATAAATAAAACATACATTATTTTTCCAATGAAAGGTAGGAATTCTCCATGAAAAAGTCAAAACGTATTTTCGCATTGATCAGTGCCATCCTGTTAATTTTACTTTATTTAAGTACTCTTATATTTGCATTGATCGATTCTCCACTTACCAATGATCTGCTCATAGTGTCTGTCGCTGCAACTATTATCCTTCCGGTTCTTCTGTATGGTCTGATTCTTTTTGGCAAACTTAATAAAGATCCGCATGATGAAGACTAACTTCACATATACATCAGTTCTGCAAGTTCCATTGCCTCTCCCTGCCGGTGTTTCAATCCGGCACCACTGACACAGTTCTGTTCTTTCTCCTGTTCTTTAATCATGCTTCTTTTTCGCAGATATTCTTCAATCGTTATGATTTCCTGCTTGCTTTTTTCTTCTCTCTTTTGCATGAAAACACCTCCTGTGATCTATATTCAAGACTTTCTCAACTTTACAAGTCTATGCGGGCTCAACCCAGAATATTCCTCTTGTAACTTCTCTTTTTCTTTTCTTTCGAATACGATTATATTATAATTTCCAAATGTAATAAAATTTTGTCCTCTTTGTAAAATTTAAAGAAAAAAAGAATGATCTGACCATATTTTAAAATAACGATCAAATCATTCTTTTTTTATAATTTTATTAATTTTTTTCTTTCATGCGATAAATAATATCGTCTCTTCCCGGTCCATTACTGATTAATGTAATTGGATATCCGATGTGTTCCTCTACGAACTCAATATATTTCCGACAGTTTTCCGGCAAATCTTCATATCTCTTGATTCCACGTATATCACTTTTCCATCCCGGAAGTGTTGTATATACCGGTTTCGCTTTTTCCAGAAGATGCGTTACCGGGAAATCTGTTGTCAGCTTTCCGTCTATCTCATAGCCGACACATACCGGAATCTCATCCAGGTATCCAAGTACATCTAAAACAGTGAATGCAACATCTGTAGTCCCCTGCATGCGGCAGCCATACTTAGATGCCACACAATCAAACCATCCCATTCTTCTCGGCCGACCGGTTGTTGCACCAAATTCACCGCCATCACCGCCTCGTCTTCTCAGTTCATCTGCCTCTTCCCCGAAAATCTCACTGACAAATGCGCCTGCGCCTACTGCACTGGAGTATGCTTTACATACAGTAATGATCTGCTTAATCTCATACGGTGGGATTCCTGCTCCAATTGCCCCGTAAGCTGCCAATGTAGAAGAGGACGTTACCATTGGATAAATCCCATGATCCGGATCCTTCAAAGAGCCAAGCTGACCTTCCAGCAGAATATCTTTTCCCTCTTTCAACGCATTGTGCAAAAACAACGATACATCACAGACATACGGTGCGATCATTTCCTTATACTCTTTTAATTCTTTATATAAATCTTCCGGATTTAAAAGTGGTTTATGATATAAATGTTCCAATATCACATTCTTCTGTTCTGCAATTCTCTCTGTTTTCTCTTTCAGCAGTTCATCATCAAATAACTCACTTACCTGAAAACCGATCTTTGCAAACTTATCAGAATAAAACGGTGCAATTCCAGACTTTGTAGAACCAAAAGACTTGCCCGCAAGTCTTTCCTCTTCGTATGCATCAAATAATTTGTGATAAGACATGACAATCTGCGCACGATCTGATACAAGAATCTTAGGAGTCGGAACCCCCTTTTCAACAACAGACTGCACTTCCTCAAACAATCTTGGTATATCAAGTGCAACACCATTTCCGATCACACTTGTTGTATGCTCATAAAATACACCGGATGGCAATGTATGCAGTGCAAATTTTCCATAATCATTTACAATTGTATGACCTGCATTGGCTCCACCTTGAAAACGAACAATGATGTCCGCCTCTTTTCCGAGCATATCCGTAATCTTGCCTTTTCCTTCGTCGCCCCAGTTTGCTCCAACTACCGCTTTTACCATTTTCAAATCCTCCTGCGTATTTACGCCTTGAAAATATTGTATTCAAAAAACTACATCGGAATTATACTACAGCTTTTTTTAGATGTAAAGAAAAAATTATACTTCCATCAGCGGTCACATCAATGGTGCGATCAAACGCAGAACTCTTCCACATAACAGCATAACCGGATTGATTTTTTTCAGATCCGCAAGCGAAATCCGATGACATTTTTTCAATGTATTTTGGAAATCCAGCTCTATATCACGCACTACAGGGTTATTATAAATAAATACACCACACTCAAAATGCAGGTACAGGCTCCGGTAGTCTAGATTGATTGTTCCTACAGTAGCCGTATCATTATCAGATACAAAAACCTTCGCATGCACAAAGCCCGGTAAAAATTCATAAATCTTTACACCAGCTTCGATCAATTCTCTATAATGTGTCTTAGCCACTGCAAAAGCATACCATTTATCCGGAATATGCGGCATGATGATCGTTACATCAATTCCGCTTTTGGCTGCTCTTGCAAGTGTATCGGACATCTCATTATCCAAAATCAAATACGGTGTCATAATATGTACATATTTCTTTGCATGATTCAAAATATGGAAATATACTTCTTTTCCCACGTCTTCATGATCAAACGGACTATCACCATACGGAATCATATACCCCAGTTCTCGTCTCATCTCCGGCAGTCGTTTTGTCAAATACTTCTCATAGTCCTCCGGCTTGTGTTCGGTTACATTCCACATCTGCAAAAACATCATCGTAAGACTCTGAACTGCTTCCCCTTCCAGCATTACAGCCGTATCTTTCCAATATCCAAAACGTTCTTTCTGATTAATATATTCATCTGCCAGATTGATTCCACCGGTAAATCCATATTTTCCATCGATCACACAGATTTTTCGGTGATCTCTGTTATTTTGTGTCGTAGTCAGAATCGGACGGATCGGACTGAACATCTTGCATTTGATGCCGTATTTTCGTATTTTTTTCGGATAATTATAAGGCAGATTCGAAATACTGCACATACCGTCATACATAAAACGTACTTCGACTCCCTCTGCAGCTTTCCGTTTCAAAATATCTAAAATCGAGTTCCACATATATCCTTCTGTCACAATAAAGTATTCCAAAAAGATATATTTTTCTGCGCCCTCCAGCTTTTCAAGCATCATCTTAAATTTATCCTGACCTGTTGGAAAATACATCGCTTTTGTATTTCGATAGGTTGGGAAATGCAGTTGTTTCTGCATATAGTATGCCAGGTTTGCATTTGCCGGCTTACTCACCCGCAGTTCTTCTACAATCTCCGTTTTCTGTGCCAGATACGGCCAGGTAGCCATCTGAAGATTACCGAGTCTCTCTCCGATATATTTTGTTCCCAACTCCAAACGTACATAGATATAGAAGAGACATCCAAAAACTGGCATTACCAGAATCAACAAAATCCACGTTCTGCTGGACTCCGGATTTCCTTTTTGATTAAAAATATAAATAATCACACCAGCCTGTACGACGGTCTGAACCCCATAAACATAGACCGCATATTCACTGAGCTTTGTTGTCAATACAAAAATCATGCCAATCTGAAGAAGTATCAGCAAAATTACAAGTGCTGTTCGACTGAAAACAACACTCAGTACCCCCTTCTTTGCTTTCTTTGCAGCTTTATATTCCATTCTTTCTAACTTCCTTCCAACTTTTTTCCTAGATTGATAAACATCACATAGTGTACCATATTTCTGACATTCCGACAACTAACCCCTCGGCAAATTCTATTTATTTTTACTTGATTTTCATTCTGCATAATTTGCCGAATTTTGGAGATGGAAAAATGTTGTAATTCAACAAAAAAAGTATTAGAATAATAATTGATTGAATTATGAAAAAATCATGTAAAGACAAGAGATTACACTATTTCGTAAGAAGGGAGTTTTTTACTATGAAAAAAACATTAAAATGGCTCGCAGCGTTGATTGCAATCGGTACAGCGATCGGAATTATCATTGCATTTTTCTGCAAAAAGAATCACGAAGAAGATTCCTTTGACTTTGACTTGAATGATGATTTTGATTTAGATTCCGACCTTCAGCCGGTAGATCGTGAGTATGTTTCCCTGAACAAAACTGTAAAAGACAAAACAGACGAAACAGACAGCGTCGCCAGTGAACCTGTAGTTTCATAGCTTATTTAACCTTTTTATTTTAACCTTTTTGTCAAAGAATATGCGCAATCAACAATACCCCTTAAGCTGACAAGGTACTCGCCTCCATCCGCTTAAGGGGTATTATTTGAATTTCCATACTTCTTTTAGAATCGCCACCGCTTTCCGGATACTTTCTTCTCGCATATTAGCATATCCCAGCAGAATTATTGCCGGTGCCTCCGGCCGCGGTGTCACATAATATTCTGACAAACCATAGACTTTGATTCCCGCACGTTTTGCCTGTTCGATCAGATCGCTCTCTTTCATTCCGTTCTGAAAGGTCAACAGTAAGTGTACTCCGGCATTTTCTCCGGAAATCTTCACTGCAGGCTCAAGCCCGCGCAAAGCATTCAGTAAAGTATCATGCCGGCTCTTATAGAGAGCCCGGGTCTTGTTCAAATGCCTTTCATAATATCCTTCTTCAATAAACTTCTGTAAAATCAACTGATCCACCCTCGACACTGTGGAACTCAGAAAACTGCTTTTTCTTCTATATATATCCAGAAGTTTCGGCGGTAGTACAAGATAACTCATACGGATTGCAGGTGCAATAGATTTTGAAAATGTACCAATATAAATTACCTTTTCATGATTATCATATCCTTGCAGTGCCGGAATCGGTTTCCCTTTATACCGAAATTCACTATCGTAGTCGTCTTCTATGATATATCGATCTTCCTCTTCCGCCCAGCGCAGCAGTTCCATCCTTCGTTTGATCGGCATCACAATTCCTAGAGGATATTGATGCGACGGCATCACAAAAGCAATATCTGCATCGGAATGTGCAAGTTCAGACACCTGCATTCCTTTTTCATCCATATCCACTGTACAAACATCATAGGACAGGTTTTCAAATAGCCTGTACGCCTGACGATAGGTAGGATTTTCCAGCGCCACTTTATGATTTTGTCCGATTACCGTTGACAGCAGCATAAGTAAATAGTCATTCCCCGCACCCACCACGATCTGCTCCGGTGTACAGTTAACCCCTCGCGCTTGATGCAAATAATTACTAATAGCATTTCGAAGTCCCCATTCCCCTTGAGGATGACCAAGCCGAAACAATTCTGCCCGGTCATCTACAAGACTCTCTTTGGAAAGTTTTCTCCATGCATTATAAGGAAAACTATTTAAATCAACACCATTCGGAGAAAAATCATACCGATACCTTTCTTTCTCCCGGTCAACCGATTCTGACATCAGCGGTTTTGCCGCTTTCAATTGATACAACCCTTCCAGTTCCGATACAAAATACCCCCGATAAGGCTCAGCCTCAATATAACCTTCAGACAGCAATTGTTCGTACGCCAGTTCCACTGTACTCCGGCTGACTTCTAAAAATCGGCACAGCGCTCTTGTAGAAGGAAGTTTCTCTCCGCTTAAAATCTTCCCGGTTTGAATCTCCTCTTTTATAAAATGATAAATCTGTTCATACAATGGCACTTTTGATTTTGTATCTAGGCTAATGGTCAATTCATTCATGTTCTTCTCTTATTCGTTCTTATTTCTTCGGCAATTTGAAGGAACTCTTTAATGATACGATCCGGTTAAATACCAGCGCATCCGGTGCAGAATCTTTTGCATCAATACAAAAATATCCATTTCTTACAAACTGAAAACTATCATATGCTTTTGCGTCAGCAAAACTTGGTTCTACATAACAATCTTTTAAAATTGTAAGAGAATTCGGATTCAAATTCAAAGAACCATCCTCTTTGTTGTATACACCCTTTTCTTCATCCACAAGATTTTCATACAGACGAACCTCTGCTTTCTGTGCATACGGCGCTGCTACCCAATGGATCGTTCCCTTAACCTTTCTTCCTGTAAATCCGCTTCCGCTCTTTGTTTCCGGATCATATGTGCAATGTACTTCTGTTACGTTGCCATTCTCATCTTTTACAAAGCTCTCACATTTCACAAAATATGCAGACATCAAACGAACTTCATTGCCCGGGAAAAGGCGGAAATACTTCTTCGGCGGCTCTTCCATAAAATCATCTCGTTCAATATATAATTCTCTGCAGAATGGAACCTTTCTTGTACCCAATTCTTCATTTTCCAAGTTATTCGGTACATCCAGATACTCCACTTCTCCTTCCGGATAATTATCAATTATCAGCTTAATCGGATTCAGCACTGCCATCATACGTGCTTTCTTTAATTTCAAATCCTCTCGTATACAATACTCCAGCATTGCATAATCAACCGAACTCTGTGCTTTGGAAACCCCACACATATCAATGAACATTTTCAGAGATTCCGGAGTAAATCCTCTTCTTCTCAACGCCGCAATAGAAACGAGACGCGGATCGTCCCATCCGTCTACAATCTTATCTTCTACCAGCTTTTTAATATAACGTTTTCCTGTCACTACATTCGTCAGATACATCTTGGCAAACTCAATCTGACGCGGCGGCATCTCAAACTCACACTCTCTGACAACCCAGTCATACAACGGTCTGTGGTCTTCAAACTCCAAAGTACAAATAGAATGTGTGATACCTTCAATCGCATCTTCAATCGGATGAGCAAAATCATACATCGGATAAATACACCACTTATCCCCTGTATTGTGATGTGTCATACGGGCAACCCGATAAATAACCGGATCACGCATATTAATATTCGGAGAATTCATATCAATTTTTGCACGCAGCACTTTTTCGCCATCCTGATACTTACCTTCCCGCATCTCTTCAAATAACTTCAGGTTTTCTTCCACAGTTCTGTTTCGATATGGACTTTCCTTTCCACCCTCTGTCAATGTACCTCGATATTCCCGAATCTGTTCTGCAGTCAGATCACAGACAAACGCCTTTCCTTTTTTGATCAGTTTCACTGCACATTCATACATCTGATCAAAATAATCTGATGCAAAATACAGATGATCTTTCCAATCTGCTCCCAGCCACTGAATATCTTCTTTTATAGACTCTACAAATTCTGTCTTCTCTTTTGTTGGATTGGTATCATCAAAACGCATGTGAAACTCACCATGGTACTTCTGTGCAAGTCCATAGTTCAACAAAATCGCCTTGGCATGTCCAATATGAAGATAACCGTTCGGCTCTGGTGGAAATCGTGTGCAGACATGGTCATAAACCCCCTCCGCTAAGTCCTTATCTATTTCCTGTTCAATAAAATTTTTTGAAACTGTCTCGTTTTCCATACTTTCCTCCTCAAAAAACCATAATTTCTGCCAATAATTTTATCATAAATTGTATACAACGGCAAGCAGAATATGTTATAATGCTATTTCAGTGTAATGCTTTAAAGCGAAAAATCACATAGTATAAGGAGTTATCTATTATGAAGAGAGAAAAATTTGGAAGCCGTCTGGGATTTATCCTTGTTTCTGCCGGCTGTGCAATCGGTTTGGGAAATGTATGGAAATTTCCATACATGGCAGGAATGTACGGCGGTGCCGCATTCATTTTGGTCTATCTTGTTTTTTTAGCAATTTTAGGTATGCCGATCATTGTCTGTGAATTTAGTGTAGGTCGTGCCAGTCAAAAAAGTATCGCCACTTCCTACAATGTTCTGGAACCCAAACATTCCAAATGGCATACGATCCGTTGGCTCGGAATCGCAGGAAATTATATTCTTGTCATGTTCTATTCTATGGTCGGCGGTTGGATGCTGTACTACTGTTACCGCATGGCGCGCGGTGAATTTGTCCAGACAACACCGGAACAAATCGCCTCTAAATTCGATACAATGACCCAGAATCCGGGCGTGCTCATTTTCTGGACATTTCTTGTTATTTTAATTGCCTTTGGAATCTGTGTCATCGGGCTGCAAAACGGAGTGGAAAAGATTATGAAAGTCGTTATGCTCTGTCTGCTCGGCATTATGGTTGTACTGGCTGTTCGTTCGGTGACACTTCCCGGCTCTGCCGAAGGACTTCGTTTCTACCTGATTCCTGATTTTCAGCGTATGTTAGACAATGGAATCGGAAACGTTGTATTTGGTGCAATGAGTCAGGCTTTCTTCACCTTGAGTATCGGCATGGGCGGTATGGCAATCTTCGGAAGTTATCTGGACAAGTCCCGTTCTCTGACCGGAGAATCTGTCAGCATTGTACTTCTGGACACATTTGTTGCAATGACAGCAGGTTTGATTGTAATCCCGGCATGCTTTGCTTTCGGAGTAGAACCTGCTGCAGGACCAAGCCTTGTATTTATTACACTGCCAAATATTTTCACACAGATGGCAGGCGGAAGAATCTGGGGCTCTCTATTCTTCCTATTCCTGTTCTTTGCGGCACTGTCTACAATTGTCGGTGTTTTTGAAAATATTGTTTCCTTCGGAATGGATCTGTTTCATTGGAGTCGGCAAAAAGCGGTCGGAATCAACATCGCTGCAATTGCGCTGCTGAGTCTCCCATGTATTTTGGGATTCAACTTGCTGTCAGATATCCAGCCTTTGGGCGCAGGCACAAATATTATGGATTTGGAAGACTTCCTTGTATCCAATAACATCCTCCCGCTTGGCTCTGTTGTATACTTGATGTTCTGTACACACAAAAACGGCTGGGGCTGGGACAACTTCATCAAAGAGGCCAATTCCGGAAACGGCTTAAAATTCCCGGTGAAGATGCGTTTCTACATGACTCACATTCTTCCATGGATTGTTGTGATCATCTATTTAAAAGGATACTACGATATGTTCAGCAAACGGGGACCTGTCGTTTTCGCCGTATGGATGCTGATTGCATTTGTATTCCTTGGCGTAATCATGAATACAACAAGAACACATAAAAAGAAAACACAACCAAACGAATAGCCATTATTGAAACTTACACGTTCATATATTTAAAGCGGATTCCCCATAACCGGAATCCGCGTCATCCATGTGGTAAAATAAGAGCTGTTTTTTAATTTATCTATATTTTCATAACAATTCAAAATAGTTTCCTGAATTGCATCTGCCACATCGTCCTCATTGCGAAGATAGCTCCACGCCGTTTTGTAAAGTTTCATCCTCTTCATTTTCTTCTGCATCTAGTTCTTCTGTACCTGCATCTTCTTGAAAAAAAGCGTCAATCTCTGTAATCATTCTCATAAACTGAATTGCATCTTCTATTTTCTCATAGCTTGCAGTATCCATCAGCTTGCTGCTCGAAATCCCAATTAATTGATGATTTGCATTTTCCCAGTCTCTTTGCAAAATCTCACGCAGCAGCTGAAAATTCTGTTCCCCGGATTGCAGATAGATTTCTATATTATGAAACATATATTCAAACTGCACATAACAATAGGGAATTCTCCCACTCTCCCTCTCCCGAATAAACTTCTGTACCTTTTTTAACATGTCCTTCAAAAAAATCAGTTCTTTTTGGCTCATTTCTTTCATATCTTTCGTACCTCCATACAGAAGCCGGTCCCCGTCAAACACCTTCTATCTATAGGTTAGAATATTCTTTCCTATATCTTACAAAAAGCAACACATCGTTGCAACGTTTTCATAATTGTCACATGCTTTTTTCTGTGATACAATATTTTGGAAATTTATCGTTTATATCAGGAGGTTTGTAATGAAATTTGTGATTCAACGCGTATCAGAAGCAAGTGTTTCAGTAGATAATGCATTAATCGGAGAGATTCAAAAAGGATATATGGTATTGATCGGTATTGCTGAAAGCGACTCCCGGGAGATTGCAGACAAAATGATTCGAAAAATGATCGGGCTCCGGATTTTCGAAGATGAACAGGGCAAAACCAATCTTTCTCTGTCAGACGTTGGAGGAAGTCTGCTTCTGATTTCTCAGTTTACGCTCTACGCTAACTGTAAAAAAGGCAATCGGCCCAGCTTTATTGAAGCAGGTTCTCCGGACAAAGCCAATGCTCTCTATGAATATATTATTAAAAAATGTAAGGAATCTGTTCCAAACGTGCAACAAGGTTCTTTCGGTGCAGATATGAAAGTAAGTCTGATCAATGATGGGCCATTTACCATTGTTTTAGATTCCGAACAGTTATAAGTTCTAAGACACGCCCTCCAAACTCAAAAATATTTTAAAAATCATTGACAATTCTATGTTATTTGTAGTATATTAATAAAGCTGTATATAACTTATATACAGCAAGATGCTGTTGTGGCTCAGGGGTAGAGCACTTCCTTGGTAAGGAAGGGGTCGGCGGTTCAATTCCGCTCAACAGCTTAAAAAACGGTTGTCTGCAGACAGCCGTTTTTCTTTTTTCAATCCATATTCCATTATCTATTATTGATGTTTATTTATTAATTTCTCCGCTTTATTTCGAATCCTCTGCAGCGCATTATCGATTGCTTTCGGACTTTTTCCGAGAACTTCTGCAATCTTTCGATAATCCGCTCCCATCAAATGCAAATACAGTACATGATTCTCCAAAGAACTTAACGATTGTTTTAACTCTTCTACCAAAGCGCCTACATACTGCTTTCCCAAATACATTGTTTCCGGATTGTTCTCATTTCCTGCTTCTATGGTATCAATCAAAGGAGCATTGCTCTCATCACCATTTTCACTTTGTTCATATATAGAAACATAGGAATTCAGCGGCATATGTTTTTTCCGTTTTGATGTCTCAATCGCCGTATACATCTGCCTCGAAACACATAACTCAGCAAAACTCAAAAAACTCGCTCCATGAGATGCATCAAAGTTTCGAACTGCTTTCATAAGCCCGATCATTCCTTCCTGGATCAGATCTTCGTTCTCTCCACCCAGCAAATACATTGCACGAGCTTTTCGACGCACCATTGGTTTATACTTCACCATCAGATAGTCCATAACTTCAGAATTCCCCTGCCGGTATTCTGAAATCAGATACTCATCTGCCATTGTATCATATTTCTGCATCAATTCATCCTCTGTCTCACAATCTCATACGCAAGAACTCCCGCCGCAACCGAAGCATTCAGTGAGTCAATTTCGCCTTTCATCGGAATAGATGCAACAAAATCACATTTTTCCTTTACCAATCTTCCGACGCCTTCCCCTTCATTTCCAATCACAAGACCAATCGGACCTGTCAAATTCAAACGATACATAGATTCTCCACCCATATCTGCACAAACAAACCACATGCCGCGTTCTTTTAATTCTTCCATCGTTTTTGCCAAATTGGTCACCTTCGCAACCGGAGTATAATTCAAAGCGCCTGCCGATGTCTTCGCTACAGTCGCTGTAAGCCCTACTGCACGCCGTTTCGGAATAATCACACCATGTGCGCCTGCCAGATTAGCCGTACGAATAATCGCTCCCAGATTATGCGGATCTTCAATATTATCCAAAAGCAAAATAAATGGATCTTCTCCCCGCTCTTCTGCCAGACGAAACATATCTTCCACCTCTGCATACTCATATGCCGCAGCATAAGCAATTGCCCCTTGATGTTTCCCAGTCTGAGATAATTGATTCAGTCTCTCCTTGCTGACAAAATTTAAAATTGTATCATGTTTTTTTGTCTCTCTTACAATCGTGCGGATCGACCCATCCTGACATCCGTCCAATACAAACACCTTATCGATTGGCTTACCGGAACGAAATGCCTCTAACACCGCATTTCTCCCTTCGATTACAAGCGTATGAATTCTTTCATCAAATTCATTTTCCTTTCCAACTTCCCTATTCATTCGTATTCTCCTCTTCTTTCAGATGTTCCAATCCAATCTTCACCAGCTCCATCAGCCGTTCATATTCTTTTCTTAAATACAAAAACCCAAGCAATGCTTCAAATCCGGTTGCCCGGCGATAATCCGTAATGGATTGATTTTTCGCCGGACTAACAGACTTGGCATTCCTTCCTCTGCGATAAACCGCATGCTCTTCTTCCGTCAAACAAGGCTGCATTGCCCGCATCATTTTTGACTGAGCCGATGCCTGTACATACTGACTCGTTTCTTCATGGAGTTTATGCACCTGTTTGTTCCCATTGCTGATTACCATGCTCTTAATAATCAGATCATAAACACAATCTCCGATATACGCCAAAACCAGCGGAGAGTAACTTCTGACATCCGTCTCGTTTAATTGCAAGGCATCCTGAATATAATCATGAAAATCTATTTTTATGCTCTTTTCCATTTTACTCCTTCTCTTGTATCCTCCAAAAGAATTCCTTTCTCCAGAAGTTCATCTCTAATTTCATCTGCTCGAGCAAAATTACGTGCTTTTCGAGCCTCCTGTCTTTCCTGGATCAGCGCTTCAATATCTGCATCTAACAATTCGCTCTTTTCCTCAACGATCAATCCGAGAACATCTGTCAGTTTCACAATCTGCGCCAGTAACCCTTGCAGATATGCTTTAGAACTCTCTCCGTCTGCTGTTGTGTTTGCAAATTTAACAAGTTCGAAAATTGCCGCGATCGCATCTGCTGTATTGAAATCATCTTCCATTGCTTTTTCAAAATTCTGCACAAATTTCTCCACTTGCTGCTGTTTTGTTTCTTCTTCCGCAGTAAATTCTTCTACCTTTGCATTTTCTGATAAAAAGCGAAGATTATCCGCTGCGGTTCGAATTCTCTCCAAACCATTCTTTGCAGCTTCCATCAAATCTGCACTAAAGTTCAACGGACTTCTATAATGTGCACTAAGCATAAAGAAACGCAGTACCTGCAAGTCATATTTCTCACTAATTTCACGTACCGTAAAAAAGTTACCAAGAGATTTAGACATTTTTTTATTATCAATATTCAAAAATCCGTTATGCAGCCAATACTTTGCAAATTCTTTTCCATTCGCCGCTTCACTCTGCGCAATTTCGTTCTCATGATGGGGGAAAATCAGATCCTCTCCACCTGCGTGAATGTCAATCTGCTCTCCCAGATATTTCTTAGACATCTCAGAGCACTCAATATGCCATCCCGGACGTCCGTCACTCCAAGGAGATTGCCATGAAGGTTCACCTTCTTTTTTCGGTTTCCACAAAACAAAATCCAACGGATCTTCCTTCTCATCTTCTCCGCTCACCAACAAAGAACGGTTTCCTGATCGCAGATCATCCAGATTTTTATGAGACAATTTTCCATAATCCTGAAAACGTCTTGTACGGTAATACACTGTTCCGTTCTTTTCGTACGCATATCCTTTTTCAATCAACGTCTGGATCAATTCAATCATTCCACCTATTTCCTCTGTTGCAAGAGGGTGGGTAGTCGCAGGTTTTACATTCATATCTGCCATATCTTTCTTGCATTCTGCTATATACCGCTTAGAGATCTCGTCCGCAGTCACACCTTCTTCATTCGCCTTCTTGATAATCTTATCATCCACATCCGTAAAATTGGATACAAAATTCACCTCATATCCTTTATATTCAAAATATCTTCTGACCGTATCAAACACAATCATCGGTCTTGCATTTCCAATGTGGATATAATTGTAAACTGTAGGTCCGCAGACATACATTTTAACTTTTCCCTCTTCCAATGGGCTGAATTCTTCCTTCGTTTTTGACATTGTATTATATAACTTCATCTGATTATCTCCCTTCATTTTCTTTCATCATTCTATACACATACCGCCTATTCCCGATATTCCCGTTCCTGTTGTGAACATTTTGCCTCTTTACACGTCATACATTTCAATCGGCTTTCCATTTCTCTCAATTCTTCATATAACTGAAAATTCGCAATCTGCAATTCTTTAATATCATTCAACATCGGATCCGGCAGATGGATTTGATCCATGTCAGATCTTGGAACTTTCTTATCATCCCTTCTCACAATACGTCCCGGTACACCAACAACCGTACAGTTAGGCGGAACTTCTTCCAGTACAACGGAACCTGCACCTATTTTTGAATTCTCTCCGATCGTAAATGAACCCAAAATCTTTGCCCCGGCACTGACCATAACATTATCCTTTAATGTAGGATGCCGTTTCCCCTGCTCTTTTCCGGTACCGCCAAGCGTCACGCCTTGGTACAGCGTCACATTATCTCCCAATATTGCAGTTTCTCCGATGATCACTCCGCTTCCATGATCGATAAACAACCCTTTCCCGATTGTCGCTCCCGGATGGATCTCGATCCCGGTCTTGCGCACCGCTCTCTGGGAAATCCACCTTGCCCAGAAATAATGCTTTTTCAAATACAGCTTATGTGCAACCCGATAACTTAAAATCACTTTAAAACTCGGATACAACAGCACTTCCCAATTAGACTTGATGGCCGGATCTCGTTCCCGTACCACCTGAACTTCTTCTTTGATGTAAGATATCACTCCCATACTATCAGCTCCTTGATTCATACACAATACATTCTTAATAGAAACATATAAAAAGAAAAAACTCCGCCTCAAACAAGAGGCGAAGTTACTCCGCGGTTCCACTCTAATTCTGAAAAATCAACCTCGTTTCTGACCGATCTTTCACTTATAACGTATAACGTCCGTCACCCGTATTCTGCTACTAAGCCAATCTGATCCATACAACACCATCGAATTCAAATCTTATGCTCTTTCGCAAAATCAGCTCCCGAATGCACTTCACAACCACTTTCCTTAAAACTGCTCTCAGCCGATGACAGTTTCTCTCTGCTAAGTTCCGACCGTTGTTACTCTTTTCGTTCATTGCCTTTATCTCAACATCACTAGCTACTATATTATGCAAAATTGAACGTTTTGTCAATCTTATTCATACAATTTCATTCAGATATATCTTCTGAAGCGGTTGTATCTTCTTTAATTCATCTATCAGGTGTTCTGTCAGAAAGACTCCCGGTTCTTTTGCAATCTCTTCTATCTCTTTATACCCAAATACCAGACTTGTAAAAGCCGCAATAGAAAGAACGCCTTCAGAATCCTCTGTTTCTGTCGCAAAAATTGCCCGGCTTTCTGCATCCGCCCCTCCCTGCAATCTCCAGATCCGACTATTTTTCGATAAAATCGAATCTATCACTGCAAAAGAACAATTGATCTGTTCTCCCGCTTTTATTCGCAGCGTACTCAAAAAACTTTCCAAGTGAATGATTCTTATCATAATCATTGGTTTTTTTATCGTTGTTTCAAATATGTGGGCATAAATTACAGCCTCTCTCTGTCCTCGCTCTTCACATAACTGCCGAACTGACATCCGAAACTCTCTTTCATACTCTTCCAAATACAAAGGTTCCCGTATTTCCAGACCTTCTTCGTCTCCATACAAGAACGTTCCTATCAGTCTTCCATTTTTCTTGATTATTTTGATTCCGCCACATTCGCTCTGCTGTTCAAAAAGCATTGTCTGATAGTATTGTGCACTTCGCATGGCATAAACCTGAAACTTCTCCGAAAAATACTCATTGAAAAAGTCTGCCAAATCTTTGCCATCTCCAATCCCAGCCTCTGCAACAACTACTCCCTCAGGCAGCCCCCTACTGCACTCATAGTCCTGCTGTTCGTCTATCACATATGTTCTCATCGTCTGATCATATACAAATCGAAAATCATAAGGCGTGTAAATCGCCTCTGCCGCAGGCATTAAGAATGTAAACAATTCTTTTCTCTCATACATCTTCTGCATTGCATCTTTCAACAGCATCGCCATATATCCACGTTTTCTATATGCACATTCTGTCGCTACACCGATGATATAATGTCCATTAAACTGTTGTTCGCCTGCCCGAATCAGATAAGGATTCAAGTGCAGCATCGAGCGGATGGCTCCATCCTCTTCAATTACAAGAATCTCGTTTTCCTGTGTTTTAAAGAAATAATAATAATCCAAAAATACTTTTGAATCTTCCGCAAACACCAGCTCCCAGAGCGGCCTTGTCAAACCATGCTCTGCTTTTTGCAATGTTCGAATTTTCATATTCTGCATCCATCCTTTATCCCAGACCAAATCATTTCAAATTCGCACAGCCGCCGCAATTTTCGCACTCCATTTGCGGAGTCACATCGTAACTGCTGTAATTAGTCATTTTTTCCAGCAAGCAGACTGCCTGTGATGAAATTCCGTCTCCATTTCCCGTAAAACCAAGCCCCTCTTCCGTTGTAGCCTTAACATTGACCTGGTTTTGTTCGATATGAAGCGCATCGGCAATATTTGCACGCATTTGATCTATATACGGTCTCATCTTCGGCCGTTGTGCAATGATTGTAGCATCAATATTTTCCACAAGAAATCTTTGTTCCTCCAACAGCTCTGCTACATGTTCCAATAAACAAATACTGGAAATCCCTTTGTATTGTTCATCTGTATCCGGAAAATGCTTTCCAATATCTCCCAGAGCCGCAGCCCCAAGAAGCGCATCCATAATCGCATGGAGCAGCACGTCCGCATCCGAATGACCAAGCAGGCCTTTCTCATACGGAATTTCTACGCCACCTAAAATCAATTTACGATTTTCCACTAATTTGTGTACATCATACCCCATTCCTACACGCATTGTCATTTCTCCTCATAATCATTTTCGATTTCTTCTGTCTTAGTTCGATCCGCATCCTCTTTTTGCATAATCTCGATTGCAAGGCTTACCGGATCATTGGAATCTTTCTTCTTTTCTTCTGCTGAAGGTTCCGTCATTTCTTTTTTTGCAATCTCTACTGTCTTCTGTGTATTTTCCTGAAGTTCCTTTTGAATCTCTTCCTCGGAAGGCATCGGAGCAGTACGAAACATCGTCTTATCGTGCTGTGGTTTTTCAAACCGTACCTCATCTGCAGCAGTTTCTTCCGGATGCGATCCCGGTGCCTCTTCCGTCTCTTCATTTACCATTTTATATATAGCCTTTATATTATGAAATGCATACCCAATTCCTACAAGAATAAATATTACTGCCAAAAAGGACTTTAACATATAATCACTGGGTTTCATTTTTACCATCTCCATCAATAGGCTCCCGCCTAAAAACACAAGATACATTCCCAATATAATCCTCAATACCAATCCCGACTTCTTTTTCATTTCACTTTCTCCTTTGTGCTAAAATATTCGAAAGCCACCGGCCTTTCATTGCATCCGCTGCAACTAAAATATAGTATACCATTACCAGATGATTTTTACCACGCAATCTTTTCTTCAACAAGAAATAAACCTGCAAGGTGCACAAAAAAAATCCTTGCTGCTTCAGCAAGGATTTTCAGTAGCGGAAACTGGATTTGAACCAGCGACACCACGGGTAT